>Ga0247815_10000207_pt1 | contig 46673 bp, 88 predicted proteins | sample UWRJL194509B1_FD_181014 | JGI IMG/M metagenome (GOLD analysis project Ga0247815, IMG submission 181014) | Plant litter microbial communities from Arlington Agricultural Research Station in Wisconsin, United States - UWRJ-L194-509B-1 | ecosystem: Environmental > Terrestrial > Plant litter >... | reverse complement strand
GCATGTTCGCAAACGCCGGACCCTGCGCAAGACTCGTCGTAGTCACAACCGCAACCGCAAGCTCGCTGCCACCCGAACCAACCACAGACCACGACGTACCATTCGACAAGTAGCACTCAGGAACATCAGTGGCGTAGTACAGAGTATTCGCGCCTGCCGAAGAAGCGGTCGGGCGTGCAGCATATGTGCCCGGAGTCAGAACACTGGCGGTCGCAGCGGTGGGCAGGTTCGCGGACGGCACCTTGCCGGACGAATCCAACGGAGCCACACCCGAATTCGCCCCCACCAGCGACGTGCTCACCTTCAACGCAATAGCCGCCGCCTGAGCAGTCGACACCGGCTTATTCGCATCCGACGTGTTATCCACACTCGACAACCCCACATGCGCCTTCGTCAGACCCGTAGGAGTACCAGAGAACGCCGGAGAAACCTTCGTCGCATACGTCGCCGCAATAGTCGCATCAGACGGCACAGAAGAAGCAGCAGCCACCGCAGCATCCTTCGCCGCAACAGCAACCACCCCCACACCATTCAACTCAGTCAGCGCCGCATTCAGCTTCGTACCCCAATTGGCCTCACCAATCGCCGGAAGATCAATCGCCATAGTCATTCCCCATATCCGTAAGAACCAAAAGGCTCAAGTCCGTAACCAGTCGTCGGGTGAATCTCCCAATCAGGAGAGGTCGGAGCCGACCAAGTTGTTATGCGGGTGACATCAAGGTTCAAATCCATCAGCCGGGAATCGCCCATAGAAATGTTGACGATCCGCCCAACCAGCAGACGCCCCTGGGGGCGCTGCACAGACACCACATCGCCCATCTCGAGCCGCGGGTCAATAACGCAGGTCACAGGCACCCGGTACGTCTGAGCGGATGAAACCTGAGTCAGGATCGCGTCGACCGCGGACTGCGCGGCAGCTTTGGTCTGCACGAAAGGCGACGCGTAATAGCGGGTATACCTCCCGTACGGGCCATCGACCGAGAGCGGCCCATCAGTGATAGAAGCAACCGCATAAATCGGGGTGCGATCCTCGGTCTGAAAGTTGCCGATAACCTCGTTGTAGACGCCCTCGGACTCCATCGAATGGGCAACATCGATGATCGTCCCGTGATCCCCCAACACCAGCTCGGCAACAACATCACCGGGCTCATTCGGGATAACCGACATGGCACCATCGGGGGTCACATACTCGACCCCACCCAATACCTCGGCCAGCGCTTGGACAGCCTTCAATCGGCCACCCTGCTCCGCCAGATAGACGACGTTGTTGGGGATGGCCTTGTCGCCCACGGAACGCAGAACCTGCATGCCCGTCAAACGCTGAATCTCCGCCCAACACGACGAAAGATCCGGGGGTGACTGCTCTGACCGGAAACCTTCGCGTTGCACCGCAATGTCGCGCGACTGCAACCGCACAGTAACCGTGGAGCCAACGACAATCGTGCCGCCCAGAAAGTCGGCGAAAGCATCACGGGCATCCGGCACCGCGGTTATCCGGTAATGGCCGAGCTGCACCGTCTCCGCGAAGTCGCCGGCCGACACCTCGAGCAGCAGGTTTACCTCCTGCCCGAACGGGGCGAGAACATCAGCGAACTGCGTAGGAGTCAATGACTCCGCCACCTCAGGGGTATAGACAATCGTCAGTTTGCCGCCAGACTTGACCGCAGCCTCCGAATCCCACCGCAGCGACCAAGAGTTAGACGGCAAGTCAGCGTGCGTGCGGTTCGGCCCGTAGAAAGAATCCACGATAAGCCGTGTCGAAAAGTCATCCTGCAGAACCGAAGCAAGACCGTCCGAAGCCGCCCTCACGCCGTGCCCGCCCATAGAAAGTGGCGCGCCAATATTTTGGATCGCAAGGGCGCATCCTTTCGGTAATTTCAATGAATAACCGGTAGAATGAGAACGGCCCCAAACCAGACGCGTCAACGTCTGCCGGGGCCTGACCAATCACCTTATGAGGAGGCGAAAATGGCTATTAATCAGACTACCTGTTCTTTCGATAAGTGCGGGCGACCAAGCGCTAAAGGCGGGATGTGCGCAGGCCACCACGCACAGCAGACCCGCGGGCAGGATTTGCAAGAACTTCGCCCGGTGGCAAAGCGCAACGAATCCGGCACTGCCTGTTCTTTCCCAGATTGCGGGCGTGCGGTGAACTCGCGAGGGCTTTGTTCGGCACACTATTCGCAACAGTTCCGGGGCAAAGCTCTCACCCCGATTCAGCGATTCGTGCACCAATGTACGTTTGATGGGTGCCCTCGAGCACACAGCGCTCGAGGCTTTTGCTCGGGTCATTGGAAGCAGCTCATGTCCGGCAAACCCTTGAAGCCTCTACGAGAGATGAGCCGCAACCTCGGAGACTGGGGTATCAGCTCACAGGGGTACCGGATTCGCCGAGCGCCCGGTGGCGGTGCCCTTGAGTACGAGCATCGCGTAGTTATGGAGCATCACCTTGGGCGGCGACTGCTGAAAAACGAGAATGTCCACCACCGGAACGGAGTTCGGGCAGACAACCGGTCGGAAAACCTCGAACTCTGGACCACTTCACAGCCATCCGGCCAGCGAACTTCAGATTTACTGGAGTGGGCCCGTGAGATTATTGCCCTATACGCGGGCGAGCATCAAGCCGACCCCGCCAAGTCATAGCGACGGTTGATCGCCAAATTATTGAGATGCGCAGCATTCAACGCGGCGTTAGTGGCGAAGTTGGCGTTGATGTCCGCGTTGGTAAGCAGCGGGACAACCAGCGCCGGCGTCGGGGGAGAAACCTCGTCGCCCGTCGACTGCCACATAACAGCACTACCACCCATGCGCAGATCGAAAGCAACCTCGGTCGGGTCGAGAACCGCAGCAAACAAGGGCCGCGGGATGCGCATCTTCATCGTTGCCGGAATGCGGAAACACAAAACTGGAACCGTCGTCGAGTTGTAAGTACCAGTCAGCGCCGCAAACGAATCCGTATCAGCGTCAGTCAGCGTGTAACAATCCAGGTTCACGCCACGCAGGCCCTGTTTCGCCCCGCCGATCACAACGCCGACACGGCGACCCTCAGGATGAAACAACGCCCCCGACACCGGGCGCGAAAGAGAATCGGCCGCAGAATCAGCCATCGTCACCCGCACGGCCCCAGCCGGATTCAGCGGGTTATGCACCCACGTCTCATCCACATCGAGCAACACAGACGTGGTATCCGTGAACCCCAGAGAGACCCCGGCCGCATCGAACATCTCAGCCCGATACGTCACCGGAATACCAAACGGTACCTCGAAGTCAATGCGGGTCAGGGCACCCGCCGTTGCCGCTTTTACAGCCGACCGCACCTTGTACTCGCGCCCCTCCGCAAGACGATACACATCAACAAAAGCCGTCAAAGCAACGAACGACGTGAACAGAACTTCCACCCGTGGCATCGGGTTGGGGTCAACCGAAACGGTCAACGTGGGTGCGTAAGGCATCCCTAAACCCGCTTTCCCATAAGAGCCGTGAGGCTGTTGGACTGGTCCGCACGACCAACACGCACATCCATCTGGCCCAGAAGCGCACCGCTCGCGTCGACGAGTGTTACCTGCGAGGGGAAACCCGATTGAGCCGTCGCGGCCGAGGTAGTGATCGAACCCGCCGTGATTGCCGATGCCGTGCTTGAGCTCGCAACATCGGGGATGGCGACCATCGAACCGATAGCCGCACTCACAATGCCCTGCGACCCGTTGATGCCCATCACGAAACCTTCAGCCGTGTACGCGCCCAACTGGGCGAAAACACGAGACGGCGACTTGATCCCAAGAGTGTTCTTGAACTGATCAATCGCCACATTCGCGATGTTCTTCAGTGTGTTGGCAACTTCGCTCCCCTTGGAGGCGATGCCCATCACCAGACCGTTGATGACGTTCTGGCCAGCCGCAAACGTCTGGTTGGCCATGTTGCCGATTGTCAACAGAATGTCGACACCGAACCGGGTAACCTCACTCTTCGCGCCCGCAAAAGAGGTGCCGACACCAACCAGGAAGTTGCCCAAGGAAAGTTGCGCATCGAACGCGAACTGCTTTACGTCTTGCCCCGCGATTCGCAGGCTTTCACGGAAATCGTTTCCATTCGTTTCGGTGTCGGAGAAGAATTCCTCGAGCGAGCCGCTGAAGTCGATCACGGCCTGACGTGCGGGCGCGAAGTAGTCAGACACGGACTGCTGGGCATCATAGAAACCAGTTTCGAAATCGCCGAAACCAGAATTGATGTCGTCCAGAGCCTGAATCCACTCTGGTGCCGCATCGACCGCATCATTCATCGCCGTGACGAACGCCGGGATGCCCTCTTTCCCCGCGGCCTTCACGAACGCGTCTACTAGCGGGGAGAGCTTGCCTGCCAGCTCTTCGAGTCCGGGCTGCGCTTCGGTGAGCGCTTCACCGAGAATCGGCCCCACATGGTCGATGAACCCGGCGAGGGCGGGAACAAGATTCTCGTTCGCATAGTTCGTCAGGTCGGTGAACGCGGGAAGAAGCGCCTCACCCAGTTTCGCCTGCGTGTCCTCGAGAGAAGCCGCAAGGATGCGCTGCTGGTTGGCGAGTCCATCTGACGTGCGTGCGAAGTCCCCCTGGGCCAGAGAGGTCTGCGAGAAGATTTCCGCCTGCGCGGCAAGAATCTTCTGCTGCCCAGTCAGCGCGCCATTGCCGTCATAAATACCCAGCTTCAGCGCCTGCGCACGCAACACGGCATCGTCGAGCAGCACCCCGTATTTGCGGAGAGGTTCAGCCTCACCACGGAGACCAGCGCCGAGATCCTCAATAACCTGCGTCGGGTCAGCGTTGTAGAACGACGCCATATCGCCGGCCAAGCCCACCAGATCAGTGGAAAACTTGGCGAGAGGCTTACCGGTCAGGCCAGCAGCCTTCGCGAAAATACCAAACGTCTGCGCACCGGACAAGGCGGCCTGACGGGTCGAGCCGAGAGATTTATTCGCCGTCTCAGCAAACGCCAAGATGTCAGCCGAAGCATCGCCGAAAACGACGCCGATGGCAGCCTTGGTCTCCGAAAGGTCGGACGCAATACCAACAGCATCAATCGAATACCGGATTCCCTGGCCGATAGCATCACCAACAAGCTTGCCGATACCAAGAGCAGCAATAGCGGCGAACACGGGTGCGCCGATGGACTTGATCCCGCCGACAATGCCGCCCTGCAGATTCTTCCCCGCGAGCAGGCCGCCTGAAGTGCCCGCAGCACCCAAGGTGCCAGTGAGTTCCGAATCGGCTTTCTTTTTGAAACCCGAAAAATCGGGCAACACCTCAACCCACGCCGACTGCCATGCTTCAGCCATCAAGGGCCTCCCGGTATTCAAGCCGGGTGGGAGGAACCCCGCTAAACGTTGTTCTGGGGCCGCAGAATTGCGAGAGCCTCAGATGCCGTATGCCGCCTGCCGGTGGGCCGGATATTCGACCAGGGGCGGGGCACCGGTTTGAACTGTTTGCCCGTCCACCGCATCAGAAGAACATCGATGAGGTCGAGGGAATAAATCGCATCACGCGAAATGGGGTGCTCCCACTCGGCAACAGACGCATGGAAACGAGACTCCGTACGGGTCAGCAGATCCGCAATCAGAATCAGAAGCTCAGGGCCTCGAACATCCCACAGAGACACAGAAAAGATGTCGCGGAAATCAGCCGCCGCATCCGCCCGGTGCTTTACTGCGATACGGGCGAGGCCGAAGATTCCCCCACGGTCTTCCCCATCCCCGTCCACTCGCGGAACAGGTCGGAAAGCTGCTTGATGTTCAACGACCGCACGGCCTGAGGGGCGGACTTCTGGCGGTTCCACCACTGCGCAAACGTGCGCTTACCGGGCGCAACACGAGACACGATGAAATCACGGAACGCCGCCAACTGTTCCTCGCCCTCGAGCACAGCAAAAGCCGCAACCGCCTCAAGGTCATCGATGGTCACCCCGGGAAGGTGATAGACGACATCATCGACAGCGAACTCGTGACGCACTTCGACAGTGGAAAAGGACTGCATGGGAGGTTACCTTTCGGGAGGGGGCGGGAGGACAATTTCAAAAGAGGGACGACGGCAGGGCCTCCCAGCACCTGCCGTCGCCACATTTGTTACACGACCCGCGTGTAAGCCTTCGCTGTCGACGGCCCAGCAAGCGAGGTCACGATGATCGGAGCAGAACCAGCCGAACCAGCCGGAAGCGTCACATACAGCTCGGTGTCGTTGGGCGCATCGAACTCGGTCGCAGCAGTACCGCCAACAGTCACTGCAGTAGCAACCGAGAAGCCCGTACCAACGAGCTTCACAATCTGCCCAGCCCCCTGCGACGCCGGCAGCGCAGTTGTAATAACCGGGACAGCAGCAGAAGCCAGCGACGAGAACCAACGAATCGTGTGACCCGCGATACCAGCGTTGTACGACGACTCGATCGTGATCGGCCAACCAAGACCATCACCCGGAAGTGCAATCTGGTCACCAACCTCGACAACCTGAGCCTCGGGAACATACTCACGCACAACACCAGTGCCGTCGATCATGTCGAGGTTGAAAGCAATCAGCGGCTTCGATGCACCAGGGTTCACGATCAGCTTGCCGTTCGCATCAACCGTCGTACCGTGAAACAGTTCAACAGTCGCCTTGTTGGTCTGCACCAAAATGAAGTTGAACCGGACAGATGCTTCAGAGACGAGAGTGCGCAGCTTCTTGTTGTTCTGCCACGCCCGACGCACCGTAGCGGTTGCAGCAGTAGAACGGGTAGTGCCAGCAGCAGTCACAAGACCGAGATCAGTCCATGTGACACCAAGAGTGCTGTTGTAAGTCGTCGGGGCGACAGCAGTGCCGAAAACACCAGTAGCCACCACGCCATCGATCGGTACGAATTCTTCGAGAGTGTTTACGCCGGGCATGATTCTCCTAATTGGGGGTTTCGCCCCAATGGGGCATGAACCGCGTGAGAGGGCGCGGGATTTAGATAAAGGTGGAAGCCTTCACAGACGCCCTAAAGGCGCAGTAAAAGTGGGTGAGGTTCTTGTTCGCCACAGTCATCTGCGGGTCATCAAAGACCTCGAACGGGCCAGAGAAGCTGTCTGTGGACACGACGGGAGAACCAGTAGCCATCGTCTGCAGGATCGCCAGCACATCAAGTGCCATGTTCTCCGCATCAACCGGGTCATCGGCCCAAACGTTCACGCCATAACGGCGACGTGAAATGCGTTCCTCCTGCGGGCCAGAATCATTGCGCAAAGTAACCATGCGGCGAACCTTCGGATCGGGAAGCTTGCCCTGAACCGCAAGGCCAGAAGAACCCCACCTAGCGACTAAGCCCCCGCGCAACGCGGCAACAATCGCGCCGTCAGTGATCGGGAATCGAATAGCGGCACGGAACATCAGAGACCCGCCTCGCCCAAAGCTCGCTGTAGCGTGCCACGTTTGGCTTCGACGTTCTCGCCAATGCCTGGGCCCGCCCCGACCTGCCAAGAGACGCGGCCACCCCGGCCGCTTGAATAAAACTTGCCGATTTGCAAAGATGCGGTGTACTCATCGTTCGGGTCTCGGAAGGCCGCATCAAACACAGCTTGCGCAAACGGCTCGAGCTGATCGGCCACGACTTCTGACTTCATCAAACGCCTAATAACGCCCCATGAAGCCCCATTGGTCTTAATGGTTACCTTGCTCATCAGGCCCTCCGAACAGAGACGACGACGCCAGGCGTCTCGCCGGTAAATGGATTACGCCAACCGGCTACAGTCGAGTCGCCCTCGACCTGCCAGCCGTCAACGCCACGAATTGTCAAACGATCCGCAGGAAGCAACGTCGTGCCATATGGGAGATACAACGTGTAACCAGTGACGACCAGCAGCCCGAGTGCCTGCGGGTCTTCCTCCGAACCGGCCGGCGCAACAGCCACGTCCTCAACGTTGAACGTTGTCGGCGGCGCTGGGGTCGGGTTGCCCCGCGCGTCGTCGGGGCCGGAACCCAAGCCGGGGCGAGTGACAGTTACGGCCTCACCGAACGGGTGGCGCATCATCCGAGGCCTGCTTTTACGCGGAACGACCTGATGGCCGACTTGCGGAAGATCAGGCCGATCAAGTCGCCCGAATCGATGTAAACCAGGCCCGATGAGAGCGCGGTGTCGATTGTTTTTGACTGCGAGAAGGGGCCGGTCGTAGTCGAGTAAACGCGAAGAGCTTCAGGATTCATAAGCACACGTTTGACGGCGTTCACAACCGCCATCCGTGCCAGCTCGGTACGGAGATCGTTGCCCGCAATGAGGGTGTCGATGTTGGGAATTCTTGCCCGGAGTTTCATTGACGCCTCGGACAGAAGACCCTCGGCCATAGCCGACTCGGCATCGGAAAGCTCGCGCCACACACGCTCAATGTCATCTACAGTCGCGAACGGTTCCATGTGCTGCCCCTAAAGAGTTGTTGTTGCTTTCGATGGCCGTCCGGGGCCGCGCTTTGCCAGCGTTTCCGATGGCCCGGAAGGAACCTCATCCCACGCCTTGGGGTTGGTAATGAGCTTTTCCGCCCATGCGGGAACTTCTTCACCCGGGCTGAATGTCTGGTCGTTGCCGTCAGCGTCGGTGACGTGGACGGTTGCAATGAGTTCGCTCACGGGAACCTCCTGTGGTTCAAAAGTGTGGGGTTGGGCGGGATGCCTTGTGGGCACCCCGCCCGGTAGAACTGACTACCTAGAGCACATCCGCGCTAAAGGAAAGGTCAGCGTTTGCGAGCACCGGGAGGGCGATCGCGTCCGAGATGACCTCGGCAATGAGCGGCGGCTTGCTTCCGCGGTAGAGCCCCGCGACGATGCCAGGCTGGTCGCCGGGAGCGATGCCGTAGCTCGAGTCGGTCGACGTGAGGGTCTGACCCCAGAACGTCGCTCCGAGCTCAGTGCCCTGCCAGTCATCGGTTCCAACTGCCGGGGGCAGGAAGAACAGGCGGTCGTCGGGCAGAACCTTGGTGGAGGTCCCGTTGACGTTGACACGGCGGTCGTACAGGCGGATGGGGGGAAGCCCAGCGCCAGCAATGATCGCGTCCACGTCCGCACGGGTAGCGGGACGTGCGCCACCGTTGATGAGCTGCGTCTGGAACTCGGTTCCAGCAGCAAGTGCGCGCAGAACACGCGTCGACATCAGGATCTCGCCGGGGGCAACACCGTTGCTGGCGAGGTAGGTGTCCGACCACGCGGACAGGTCCGCAAGGCGGCTGACCGAAGCGGTCGACCAAGCCGAACCAGCGGTGACCGTGTGGCCAGCCGAACGACCGAAGTCGTCGTCCGAGAACACGGCACCGGTCGAAGCGGTGATGGTCGCCTTGCCCGTGGCGATGACAGTCCCGCGAAGACGCTCGATAGCGTCAGCGACAGCACGCACAACCTGATCGGTCGTGTTCAGGATCGCAACGCGAACCTGGTCGTCGTCGGCGTTACGGCTGCGGAGCTGCTGGTACTCGGAGACAGGAATGTTCTGTCCCAGAGCCGGAAGCTCGAGCGTAACGCGCTTGCCGGGGCGGGCCTTGCCAACCTCAGGCTCGGCGTCGTAGGCGCGGAACTGAGCAGCCTCAACGAGGCCGGTCGAGCCCTGCATGAAGCGGACAACAGCGTCGGCCACTTCACGATTGGGCAGGTACTGCGCGAGGGTTCCACGGGTCGCCTCGTAATCAGCGAGGGATGCGCGGGCATAGCCGGTAAGGGTGGCCGGGTCGATGAGATCGGTCCAGAGTGCCATTTGTCATCCTCCTTAGATGTAAACGATGGTCGTGGCGGACTTCGCGGCGATCGGCTTCACGAAGCCGGTCAGAGCGAGGGTGGCAACCTTGGCTGCCTTCACGCGGCCATGGTCGAGGACGGGGACTGCAAAGTCCGTCGTTCCGACAACCTGCTGGTCGGTGAGTACGTGGCCGGCGAGAATGCCAGCACCAGTGACGGTGCCCACGGTCACGTCGTAGGGCACGAGCATGCCGCCGACGATTGCCACGGGGAAGCCGGACGGGATGTAGCCGTTCGGGTAGTGCGTGCCAGCGGTGAACGTCGAGATGTCGAGTACCTCGGTGCGCGCGTTGCGCAGACCGTGGGTAGACCCGAGCCAGGACTGGTCACCGGTGCCGATAGTTTCTGAGCGAAGCTTAGGCATTAGGTTTCCTTTCTAGGAAGTAGTTTTCTTGCGTGAATTTGCGAACATGTCAGCACCAACGCCGACGCCCTTTTCGGGTGTCGAGGTTCCGCGCTCTCGCCCCTGACCAAGGTCCGGGGACTTTTTCTGCTGGGTTCCGAGTGTCGAATTGGCTTCGACCCATGCGGCAATCGCTTCCGTGTCGGCAGCGTCTCCCTTGATGAACTTCGAGCGGTCGAGGTCCAGCAGCGCTGAAGCGCTTGGAACGCGACCGTCTAGGGCGCGCTCGAGCGACGCCCTCACTCGTTCGGCGGCGAGAACGGAACGCACTTCTGCGCGTCCGGCCTCGCGTGCCTGCTCGATGGCTGCTTCTTCCGCAGTCTGTCCCTTTGTGCGTAGGTCGGTGACCTCTGCCTGCAGGTCCGAAATCTGCTTCGGAGTGAGGCCGTTGAAGCCCTTAAGGGCGTCTTCTAGCCGTCGTGCCTTGTTCTCGTGGAAAGCGATCTGCTGTTCCGGCGTCATCTCCTTGACAGGTGTATTTGCCGGGAACTTGGGTGCTTCTTGCTGCTGTTCCTGCTGGTCGCCAGCGCCGGATTCATTGTCTGAATCGACAATGAAACGCAGGCGCGAAACGGGGGCAGGGGCTGCGTGGAACCGCTGAGCGGGGTTGAGCATGTTCTTCTCCCATGTCGGGTGTTGTTGGAATCCCCATGTCGGGGCAGCCACCCACAGGAGGGCGGAAGTTTGTGTCTACAAGTCCAGGTCGGACTTGGAAGTGAAGTGCTGCCAGCGCCACCCGAGGGTGGGTCCGACCTCTCCGTGGGCGTTCGTCACGATCAGGTCCATGAAGTCGTTATAGGAACCCTTGCCGTCGATGAACCGTGCACCGCGATCTGTCGTGCCGAATTCGGCCTCTACAGCGGCGTGCATCTGCTCAAGCAGCTTCGGCTCGATAACTTGTGTCGACGCATTCCCGAAGAAAGGCTTGGGAATGCAGTCGCAATTCCCGTGGATGGGCATCAGGTCGCCGCGGTGGTAGCGCTGGGTGGAAGCGATTGTGCATAGGCCGCAGTTTTCTCGACCCGTCAGTTCGCGCCGCCACAGTTCGACCCCGGTGCGTTCACCTGCTTGTCTCGCGGAGTGCGTGCGGGCGAGCTGCATGCCCGTATCTACGATCGAGGCTAGTCGGGCGCCACCCGCAGAAACGGCCGCGGTCAAAGTAGAGCCTTGCGACAGCTCCGTGTAAGCCGTCACGAAGGGGCGACGGTAGACCTCATCAGCCGGCACTCCGCGAAGCGCCTCGGTGGAGACATCGGCGACCGTGCCGCGAACAATGCCCCCACCAAGTTCGGACGCAACAACCCGCGCGATATAGGCGTCGGTAAGTTGCGCAATCCGTGCCTGCCCTGCTTCCACGCGAGGAACAAGCAGCGCAATGATGCGATCGGCGTCCGCGTCCCGGTAGGACGGCGAACCGCCCCACAAACGTTTTGCGTAGCTGCCCACCCTCGCCCGCACGTCTGCCACTTGCCGGTCATAGTTCAGATCAAGGCGTGTTGCCATCGGGTGTGACCTCGCTCAGCAATAGGGCCTCGTCTGATGACTCGGCCTCGGCCTGATCGATCTCTTCAGGCGACATCTGCCAAACCGTGCGCATGATCGTCCGCTTCGCCAGCACGGAAGCCGCCTGCGCAGATGCGTTGGCCTTGTCCGTGATGCCGAAACGAGATGCGGGCTTGAAGCCGACGATGATCTTGGACTTCTCCGCGCGCTCAACATCCCCAAGCGCAAGAAACGCAATACGGAAAGCATCGCTCAGGGCGTCGCCAGCGCGGTTCTGCGTGTCCTCGGTTGAGAACGTAAGACCCTCGCTGGTAGCCTCCGACCCCGAAGCCGACTGGTTATCGGGCGCGAACATGGCTAGCGGGCGACGCGTGACAGCGGCAAGAAGACGAATGTCATCCTTGGTCGCGAGCAAAACACCGTTCATGTCCGCTTGGCTTAGCTCGGTGATCTTCGCTGCAAGCGGCAACTGAACCCACGAGCCCGGGTCAGACGTAAGAACGTCATCGGGGATCGCGTCGATCGCGTTGCCGTTCTCGTCCTCGGCATCGGTCACGTCCACGTGGATTACCCGCTGCTTGAACGCCTGATAAAGGGCAATCACCATGCGCGTGTAAACCGTGTGGTTAATGCGATCCAGAATGTCCAGATGCGGTTCAAACTCGCCAACACCACGGCGATTTCGGAACCTGACGACTGGTACGAGCTCATGGTTAAGTTCTTCGCCCTCTGCGCCGCCGCGTGCTTCATCCCACGAGTAGCCGGAAGCGCTAAACGTCACCCCCGCGCTGACCGATTTGCGTTCGCGGTATGCGACGTAACGACGCGCGTTGTAGCGCGACCCGTCCGCGTTCTTGCCCCCCGGCAGAAACTGGTAGGCGTAGTCACGCGACTCGTCTGGGTCATGGAACATCTTGGTCGCAGCACGGACCTCTGACTGACGCGCCGGATTATGAAAAGTAACAACTTGACGCGGGTCTTCGCCCGTCATCACCACTTCGTCATCCTTATCAAGGCCGACGATCATGTACGAGTCGCCCATGACGAGCATGTTCTCGAGCACATCGGCGAACTCGACATCAAGACCGTTCGACTTGTAAATGCCCCACGCCAACTCGTCCACAACATCGCCAGAAATTGCGGTACGAATGTCCCGCACAGATACACGCTCACGCTTCGAACCGACGATCAGTTCGGCAAGGTTCGTGCACGCCTTCTTCTGGAAAGCTTGGAACGATTCGCGCTCAGCCGCGACTCCTGTCGGGAGCGGTGGCCGCCCTTCGTGGTAATCCGCAAGGTTCTGCAGCCGGGGAAGGCGAGCGTTTAGTTTTGTTGCCCCCTTCTGCAGCCACCAACCAGGAGATCCGACAGTCTTGACGTCGATAGCCAAAGCGACCTCCTATTTGAGCCGGCGAATAACCGACTTATGTTTGATTCGTGGTTTCGCGCCCTTTTTGCGGGCGTCTAGAGCGGCCTTGCCGGAAAGAACACCGGCCATGATCGCGTCGAACTTCAGATCGATTTGCTGTTTCTCCATGACCCAGAGCGGCTTGCCCTCGTCATCACGTATCTTCAAGTCGTGCCGGCCCGCGTTGCCGATGTGGCGCAAGTAATCGCCGGAATAGGTCTGGTCGGGGTTGAAGCCGATCGAACCCGAGTCCAGAGCTTCTTGGAATTCCCGAATCGCGTAGGCCATCGCCTTGTACTGATTCGTCCACCACTCTTCGACAACATCGGGCCAACGAACCGACCATGCGCCGATAACTTCGATCCAGTGCGGGGGGTCCGCGTAGACCTTCCACACCTCGTACTTATCCATCACATCGGCGACGAGCTGCGTCACTTCATCAGCATCAATTTCGTAGTCTTCGTCCGCGTCATCCGGGCGTTCCCACAAGCCGTGAAGCTCCTGCAAGCCAGTGTTTATGTCCGTGATGACGAACGCTGTAGCGTCACGCCTGCGCGCGCCGTCAAAGCCGCCAGTGACGAAAGCACCCAGAGGTATCACTTCGCCCGGTCGCGAAAGGCCAGGCTTGTAACCTTCGGGAGCAACAAAATCATCGGGCTCGAACCCTCGCGCCAGCCGCTCCCACTGCTTCACGTCGAATGCTTGCGAACCGGACTTGCGCCAACGGTTCAGCCACACTCGCTCGAGATAGGAATGGTCGGCACCGTTCCGATCCCACTGCTTCGCAATGGACTCGAACTGCCCGGGGCCGTACTCGCCTGCTGGGCCAGTAGCGTCCGATATGGCCTCGACGCGCTTCTCAATCGTGGATAGGTCTGCGTGCTCTTCCCCGGCCCACCGGGCGAAGAAGAACATCTGCGGATCTTCGATCTCGCCGCGGTCTATGGCTTCAGCCTCATGCCGCATGTCTTCCTGAATCGAATTCTGGCCAGGCTTACCCGCAGTAGACGTGTACAGCGACCACGGGTCTTCGAGCACACGCTTTTCGAGGTTTGCCGTCATCGTCTCGTGCGCTGCCTTATGGTTCGGCAGATACAAGCGGTGAGGTTCATCGAACATCTGGAAAGTTGTCAGCGCACCATCTCTAGAGTTGGGCGCGTTAGCCACAGGAACGCACTGGCCGTCATTCTGACCGCGAGGGGAAAGCCGGATGATGCGGTCAAGCCCAGAGTCGAACAGGTAAGCGTCTGGGCCTTCTTCAACGACGTATTTCAGCACGCCATATGCGAGCTCGGAGACTTGCTCTTCCGTCACCGCGACCATCGGAATGTATGGGAACTCGACAGGCTTACCGACAGGGTTGCCCTTGGCGTCAAAACCATCACCCCGCACGGGTGCTTCCGGATGCAACTCGCAGAACGCAATCCACGCGGCAAACTCGGTCTTAGCGAGCCCCTTACGCCACTCAATACCCGCACGCTTGAACCTGCGCCGGCCCGCATACTTGTGGCCCTGTGGATACACCTCGTACATGCGGTACAGGGCGGCGCGCTTTTCAATGTCGAGCGTTGCGGGTCGGCCGGCGAAAGAGCCGGGTCCGAAAATCGCGCGCTCTTCGATGAAGTCGGCTATCTCTGGGCCAAGGGTCGGCCACGGCTCTTCATCTAGCTCAGGAACTATCAGAACAGCCATGAGCGCCTCAATTCAGGGCGCGTAACGCCTGCCGGGGGTCTTCGGAGCGCGAGGGCTGCTTGGAGCCCTGACGGGTCTTCTGCACCTTGCCGTCCGCCTCGTCCGCGGCCGCGTACTGGATGCGGAGACGGGCACGGTCCTCTGGGGTAGCACCGAACTTGGCCACGCGTTGACGCAGTTCAGGGCCAAGCTTCATGTCGCCCTCCCAGAAGGCCGCATGGATAAGCGCTGTATCCAGCAGGAACTCCCAATCAGATGCGGTGAACTGCTCGGCGATAGCCGAGTCGGCCCACATCTGCCACCACGTTTCTGTGCGCTCAGGCCAAGACATATCTGTCCTACTGCGGTTGCCATCTTCGTCCGTGTCCCACGCGAAACGGTCAGGCAGTTCCGGCTGTTCACCGCGGATGAACTCGAGGACGGTGGAGGGCGTGGGGTCGGCGTTCCGACGCGCTCGAGTAGAAGGATCTTTCGGGGCTGGGCCACGTCCGGCCATGCTGCCCTCATTTCTCAAAAACCGCGCTATCTAGCGGGTAAAACCGGTACAATTAGACATGCGCGAATGCGAATACTGCCGGAAGTCGATCGTTCGGAAGAACGCGCAAGCACGCTTCTGTTCCGACAAGTGCAGAACGTACGCGCGTCGGGCAAACGCCAGAATTCCTTATCCGAAGCAGATGATCGATGCGGGCCGGTGGATACGCCGGAGCCAGTCAAAGGTCCCGCTACAAATCAACGGCAACCCCGCGAGCTCCACGAATAGCAACACCTGGTCCGACTTCATAAGCGCCAATGCATCACGGGCCGGCGTCGGACTGGGGTTCGTACTAGGCAATGGATTCGCGTGCATCGACCTCGACCACTGCTTCGACGGGACAAAACCGAGCCAAGCGGCTGTCGCATTCTTGGCCGACTACCCGAATCACTACATCGAAGTAAGCCCCAGCGGCGACGGGCTCCACATCTGGGGAACCGCAGCCGCAACAACGGGCAGCCGAAAGATCATCGACGGCTTGAATGTTGAGCGTTACAGCAGCGGCCGGTACATCACAATGACCGGCCGAGTCTTCCAAAAAGGGCAACTCTTCCCGCTATAGGTGTACCGGTTTTACCCGTACACGTCGATCTGCGCCCTTTGGCATTGCGCGGCACCCGCGAACCCGCCCATGCGCCCCAATTGCCGCAAATCGGCCATGCATCGCCGCGGGATAGCGAAATCACGAGACTCGTACGCATAAAAATGTCCAGCACCTCCCGATGTCCCTTCCAAGGGGGCGGGGAGGGGGTGAATGGCCTCCCTTTTGAGAATAGTTCTCAAAAAGGCATTGGGCCGGCGAGTTTTCCTGCTTGTGCTTCTCGTTGCACCTTGACCTTGTGGCATGGGTTGCATAGGCCTTGGTGGTTGGTCATCCACTCGCCACCGTTCGCTGCACGGTTCACGATGTGGTCGTCCTCGGTTGAAGGTCGAGCACAACCATCCTGCGAGCACACCAGACAGCCAACGCACTTGCAGATCGGATCGCGTGCCAGAACCAACTCACGGACCTTACGATCTGCACGGGTAGAGCCGCCCCTGGTTGAGCCTTCCCAACGGGGCGTGTGTTCGAGGCAGTATGTGCGGCCGACTGAGCGAACTTCGCAGCCTGCTCGCTTGCATTTTCGTGGCGCTCGAGGCATCGTGGTTGTCCTTTTCGCCTCTACACTTGGCGACCATGGGCGATCGTGAACAGATCCCCGACCTCACAGATGATGAGGTGTGGGCGGCTATGGTGCGTGATGGTGTCGCGCGGTCGACTCTCGAGATAGCGCGGAAGAATGTGCAGCTCACGTTGTCGCTGATTGATATGCGTGAGGAAGAGATAACCATTGGAGTGCGCTTGCATCAGATCGATGTTGCTGATGCCCAGCGTGAGCGCCTGGTTCTTCTCGGCCGTCGCAAGAACGCGAAGGTGTTCCTGAGCCTTGTTGAGCGGAGGCAGGTTGAGGTGAAGCACATGCGTCAGGTGAACGCGATACACGCGATCAACGAGCACCGCTACCATGTGGAGCGTTCAGGTCGGGTCGTTGACCAGATCGATCTCGACCTATGGTCGGTACTCGATCAGGGCTGAACCGCTCCGCGCAACGTTCGAGCGCCCGACTCATTCATGGCTTCGACCGCCTTCTCGTGGCGTGCTGCACTTTCCATGTTGAGCATGGTGTTGCGTCGGTGAATACGTGCACGTTCGATGTGTTGTTCGCGGGTTGCGTCACCGAACTCGATGGTCGAACCGTCTGGAAGTGGGATCTTGGCGGCGAGTAGTTCTTCGGTCCATTCGACGTGCCATTCGTATTTGAGTATGGCGAATGCTTTGTCGATGCTGGCCTTGAATGTTTCGCGCGAGTCGGCGTATTCGCGGATGCGACGCTCTTCGATGCGCTTGCTGTTCTCGATCATCTCGGGAGTGCGCTGAATAGGCTTTTGCTTGGGCGTGGGTTTAAACGCGGGTGCCTTGATCCGGTGCACTTGCTGCAGCAGGTATGCGACGGCGAGGGCTTCGACTTGTTCGCGTTCCATTGATGCGACTGCGGGTCGGAGGATGTCTACTGGGGTTTGTGTCGACCGGGCTTCTTCGATTAGAAGCGTGGTGGATTCCAGCAGCGAGCTCATGCCTTTAGCGCTTCTTCCAGGAACGTCAGGTCGGGTTGGTCAAGGGTTGGCTTGCGTGGTTTGAGCAAGCCGGCGAGTCGATCGCGCTGCTCGGCAGTTAGCGGCGGTGCTTTGGCTACGACGTTGGCGACGTGCTCTTCGATGGTGAGCTTCATCGCCGCTCCGTCCTAAGGTTTCATCCCGCAGCGCGCTTCATGGTCACGGCATAGCGAGCCGACGACGAACACTTGCCCGCAGTACTGGCATTTGTTGGTCAGTCACTTGCTCGCCCGTCTAAATACCATATGAGTGCGGCTTCTTCGTCGTCGGTCATCTGTGACCATGTGTTGGCTGCTGCTTCTAGTGCTGGTGTGGGCTCAGTCATGGCCGTGTTCCTGGTATTCGTAGACGCGCATTCCGTGTCCGTCGTACACGGCTTCGTCTTCGTCTACGCGTCGTATTGCTTCGAGTGTTGCTGCTCGTTCTCGGATGCGCATGACGGCTGCTGCTGCTTCTTCGCCGATGAGTTTGGCAACTGTGTTGTGTGCTGCTTGCAGGTCATCGTGACTGGTCATTGTCGCGCCTTTGCTTCTTCGGTCGCTTCGTATAGCGATGTCCAGATAGCGGCAAATAGATCGCCCGCCAGATAGGCGAACGGTTCATTGCTGGTGGTGAAGTGGTCTACTGCCAGGTCGCCTTCGTTGAGCATGTCGATGCCGTAGAGGTGTTGGGCTGCGTGTGCGACTTCGTGGCTAATTACCTCGGCGTTGAGGTGTTCGTGCGAGAAGCGGATGATGGCTGCTTGCGGGTGGTCGGTTTCGGTGCCGTCTTCGTCGATTTGGACGCGTTGGAAGCCGTGGCAGACTGCTGCAGCGTTCTTGTATTCGCCGGGCCGGGGTTCGATGCTGTTGCTGTGCCTTGCTGCTGCAGCTCGCATGTGGCTGTTTTTGTCGTAAAGGTAGACATCGACATCACGCGGCTTGCCTGTGTGGTGCGTGGTGATTGTCCAGTGTCGAACGGTCACGAGCATTCCGCTTTCATGTCGAGCAGTGCGAACAGTGCTTTGTCGCTGATTATGCCGGCGAAACATGGTCGCTGGTCTTCGAGGATTGCGGCTTGATGCGACTCGTGTAGACGCGTCATGGCATATTCCTGTCGACTCGTTTCTGTGTTGCGCGCGGGAAGAACGTCACCATGGTCGACCAGTAGATGATGTCTCGCAGTGGGAATCCGCTCGTGTAGCCGAACGCGAGGTGGTAGGCGAACTCTTTCAGCCCGCCTAGTTTGAACTTGCGGGGGATGCCTTGACCTAGTTCTTGGAGCGGGCCGGTGTACGCGCGGCCTGCCCATGCGGTGCCGCACCATTGCATGCTTCCGTGGCTAGTCATCGTCGTCGCTTCCGAAGCATGATGCGTCTGTGTTGGCGTTGAGTATGGCGAGTAGCCCTAAGGTGACTACTGCGCCTTGGTCGCCGGATGTGAACAGTAGGCAGTCGCGGCTGTCTTCGATGCCGTTGCCTGCTGCTTGGAGGATGTATCCGCGGAGCATGATGGTGTTGTCGTCGTGTTCGTCGGCGATGTGGGCTTCGATTGCTGCGTCGAGGGCGGCTTTCGTTGCGTCACTCATCCGAACTCCTTGCCGTTGCGGCGGGCTGCTCGTCGGCAACTTTCCGTGCGAACCAGATACTCGGCGCTCCTTCGCTTGAGAGAGCGCAATGCTGTCTCAAGCTCTTCGACGCCATCGACTGATGCTTCGAGGCTTCGTCGGGCCATGGTGTGCGAGAATTCGTTGCCTTGAACTGCCAGCCATGCGCGCTCAAACGATTCGACCAGCGTCATCGTGCTTCCATCCGGTATGCGGCCATGACGTCGGCGAGGTCGAATCCTGCGAGCTCACAGTCACGTGCGCTGATGATCGGCACACCACGTTTAGTCGGCAGCAGGTCGTTGAGGTGATCTACCGCCGTCGCAATGGCCGGGTCGACAGCATGTGGTTCGGGTTGCCATTCCATGACATGTCCTTAGTCGCGTCGCCATAAGCGCGGGGCTGATAAGTGCCGCATCATAAGTGCAGGGCTGATGTCACCGTTCAGTGACATCAGTGCATGTAACCGGTCGGTTACAGGACGGTCATGCTCGAGAGGTCGAATCCATTAGGCGTGATGTCGAAGATGAGCAAGCCAGGATCCGAGTCGCGGCCTGCTGTCTGTCGGTACCAGTCGGAACCGTTGTCGAGTGTGGGCGCGCCGAGTGCGTATCTCTGGCGTCCGGTGTGCGGGTTTCGCCCACCGACTGCGGCTGAGAAAGTGTGGTAGTGGCCGGTCACTAGGACATCGGCCATCGTGACCGCGCCGGCACCGAATGTCTGTTTTTCCCACCATTGGATGGATTGTCCGGGGCCGAACTGGTTGCCGTGAACCATGCCGATTGAGGTGCCGAGAACATCCACGGCAACGCTTTCGTCGTATGGCAGTGGTATGTGCCAGTTGGCGTCGATCTTGGCTGCTGCAGCAACCTTAGACACTTGCTTGTGCACGTATAGGCCGAGGTCGTCTGCGGGGCGTCCGAGGTTCTGTTTACCATTGCGCCATGCGGTGTGGTTTGAGGTGACCGCGGCTACGTCGACTGACCCGTGGCGTTGCATGAGTTCCACGAATGAGTAGATCTCGGTGCCGTACACATCCATTTGTTCGGCCAACGAGAGGTCGTTGGTGAACATAGGGTTGCCGCCCGAGTTGAACCCTTCGAAGCCGTCGCCAGCGTCGAACAGTGCGGTGCGTACTGGTTTGCGGTCGCGGAGGAGGGTTGCCAGTTTTTCGCGCTTCTCTTGAAGGCGGTCGAGCAGTTCTGGTGTGCCACCGCGTCGGCCGACCTTGCCGATTTGAGGATCAGCAAATACGACGACGGTTGCCCGCTCGTCTGCTTCGACGTTGATGCGGGCGCGTGGCTTTGTGCGTGCTGCAGCGTAGAGGGCTGGCAGGTCGTTCTTCTTCGCGTCGCCCTTGGAATGCTTGGGTGTGGCTGACATCCGATTACTGAACATGTCAAGCCCGTAGGCGATCGACCGGATGCTGAGCGTGTAGCCGTCGGGGTTGTCGCCGGATGCTTCGATCCAGGCGCGTGCGTCAGCGAGGGTGACGGGGCGTGTGCGGATCGCGGTAACCGTCTTGCTGCCATCTGATGACTCTTCGGACGATTCGCCGGCTACATGCGTCGGGTTCGCAGCACGAGCAATCTTGCGGTGCTTCTTCACGAACGTGGAGCCTGTGCCGTATTTGATGGCGAGGCTCGAGGCGCTGTCGTCACCAAGCAGGTCTGCGATGAACACCGGGTTTTCGAGCAGTTCGGCGTGCAGGGACATTGCAACTCCAACCGTCTTTAGTTATGTGCTGGCAAGGCAGGATTCGAACCTGCGCGAATCTGATTAACAGTCAGATGCTCTGCCGCTGAGCTACTCGCCAATGGTGTGCAGGGCGCAACCGCAGAGTCATCGGTTGTCTATAGGGATTCCGAATCCCTCGCCCTGCGTCCAGCCGGGGTTTATATTCGTCCCCGCTTAGCCGCAGCGAATTTCATAGTCAGCTGTGGGCTGGTCATCCCTCGTCAGGGACGTTAGTTTCGCGTGCATCGAACCGCCGTGTGCAATCTTGCGTGTCACTTGCGACTGGCCCTTCATGGCTAGCGGCTGTGGCGTGTGCGATGTTGTTGTCGGTTGTGCAGCGAAAGTTTTTGGGCAATAAAAAAAGGGCCAGACCGTGAGGCCTGACCCTTTCTCTAATCCGTTGCCTGCCGGAAATTTCGACAGGTGTAGGAACGCATCTCAAACTATACACAACGCCTGCTACATAATGCAAGCCCATTCGTAAAGTTTTTCTTACGCGTGTCGCGCTACCTCCTCGAGTGCGTATGCGAGCTCGCGCGCAGTCCACACCGTGGCACACGCACGGCACATTGCGGTTGCGTCGTTCACTGGATCTTCGCTGTCTTGCGGGTACTGGGAAATGAGCGGGTGCGTGTACTCGAGCCGGTCTGACGAGTTCCACCACGTCTTCGCCTCGCACACCGGGCATTGCTCGGATAGCAACAGTGTCACCTTGGGGTTGAGCTTGTCGATGATTGCGCGCGCCCAGCCTTCCATCTGGTTGACGTAGAAGCGTTCCTGCTCGATGGTGACCGGTTTCGATGTGTAGGCCAGGAACCATGCGGTCAACGTTTTACCCATGTCGTCGGCACTGATCGTGGAGCCGGCCATGCGCGACCATTCCTTTATCGTCGTGCTGATCTTCATAAACCGGAACAGTGCATCACCGTCAATCACGTTGCGTTCGTTGGCGAGCGAACCAGACCCGCCGATGCCGACGATTGATCCGCGGATGGCTTGCTCGAGCTGGACGATCAAGGGCGGCAACTCCACCTTGGAAGTTACCGCCCCTTGCATGACCTTCGACCTGATTGGTTTGGTCAGCGCTTCGACCGCTGTGAGTAGCGGGTTGTCTCTGTCATCGGTCATGCTTCCACCTTCCAAATAGTCCACGCTTTGGTTCTGGCTTGACGAGTACGAGCCCTATTTCGTTCATCGTTTCTACGAACATGTGGCATGCGTTCGAGGTGCGAAAAACCCAATCGTCAAAGTCGGGGTCTTCTCGTTCGATGCGGTTGTCGACCGTTGCCATCAATCCGAGAACGTCGGTGAACGTGCCAATCCTGGGACGCTCACTCATTCCCACCATCTCCTTCCGGTGCTGCTACTCGGTACGGGTTGTCAGTCATCGTTCCTCCCATCCGAGAATGCCTTGGTCGCGTCCCAGATAGTTTTTTCAAGGCTCTTCGGCGCGTCCCATGCATCTGCTGCTGTCGTGCTTGCGGGTGACTGCCGGGAGAAACCAGCAGCGAGGATGGCGTTCGCATAACCGGTTAGCGTTTCCGCGCACTGCGAGCATCCGTCTTTGCCTTTGTAGCCATCTTCGTAACCGCACTCTCCGCAGTACGCGCCCGCATCGTTCAGGATCTCCATTAGTGCTTCGTGATCAGTGCTGGCGCCTTCCTCCCGCGCTATCTCGGCATCCTCGAACGCGTCCGTTGCAGATTTCATTTGGTGGCCTCCGTGGTTGGGGTGAGTGCGACGGCATGCTGGAACCAGAAGTCCCCGCCGCCGTCGAGGTAGTTGTGTTTCTGGATGCGACGACGGTTGACGATGACCAACCAGCGCCAGCCGCGATCAACCGTGTTCACGGGACGCCACGCGAACCACCGGAACCAGTTGCTGATGGGTGCGCCGAATCGGGGCGCGTAACGGTCGTCCATCACGCCACCCCCTCGCTCTCTGGCCTATCGCGCACATGTTCAAGCGATCCCGTGTAGTACTCGTTCCGTTCGCCATCATCAAATTGCACCATCGTGGTCAAGTTGGCGCCCTCGAGGACAATCCCGTCGTCGCCGGGGCGATATGACTTCTGCCTCGCGACCCGCACTCGGGCTCCTGGCTTGAATATCGTCATGTCGTCGCCTTCCTAAAAAGGCGTCTCGTCGGTGTAGTTGCCGGGGGTGTTCCAGACATCGCCGCTTGCTGTTGGCGGTGATGCGGCCCAGGGCTCTTCGGCTGCGGGGCGCTGCACTTCTTCGCCACGCTTCGGCTTCCGCACGATGACCCCGATTGTCGGGAACGTGACCACCGTGTTGACGTAGGTCTTGCCGTCCTTCTCGCGTACCTGTACTTCGAGGTTGCCCGCGACCGTGACTAGCTGCCCCTTCGTGACCTGTGCGGCCACTGCATCGCCGTGTGCGTCCCAGAACTCGGCGGTGTACCACACGGGGTCACCGTCGTCTTCGTAGCCTCCTGAGCCGTTCTTCTTCTGCTTGGTGACGGGGATGGTGACTGTCGTGATGCTGTGTCCGGTGACGTTGCGGGTTTCGGGGTTCTTGGACACAAAACCTTCGAGGGTGATAGTTGCTCTAGACATTTAGTTCGTTCCTTCGTTCGTGATTGGTGTTTCGCGTTCCCGTGCGACTGCTCGGGCGATCGCTTTCTGGATGGTGTTGCGTTGTTGTTTCGTTTGTCCGGGCTGGTAGTAGCCGATTGCACGGTTGGCGGGTAATCCATGGGATCTGCGGCGTACGGACACGGCCTGGTTGGTCATCCCCAGTTCACGCGCTATTTCCTTGTCGGATAGTCCTTGCCGCCACCGCATTGCCACCGGATCGACCTCGGCATCCACGCGACGGTTGGATGCGCTCAATGCGAGTTCTTGCATGAATTCGTCCACCCGCATTTCGTACCGTTCGGCAATCGCGGCCAACTTCCAGAACGTGAGGTCTTCCACATCGACTGAGACTTTCATTCCCAACTCACCACCTGTGCGACGAGCGGATACTTCCCCCACTGATCCGCGACTGCTGCTGGTGTCGGTGCCCCGTATTCGCATCGGTGGAAGTCGGCATGGTTGCGGCGCAGTTGGCATGTGAACTCGTTGAAACGAGCAGTGCACCAGGATTTCTTGTCGGCGGTCACAGTGGTCGCTCGTTCGCGATTGTGATGCCATCCGGGATGTCAAGTGGTTCACCGAACCGGTAGAACCCCTCCCCGTCATGCCCGCCGAGGACGCGGCTGATCTCCTTGCCTCCCTCGTCGAGCAGCAGGAGGTAATCTCCATCGACTGCGAGTGTTGCTTCGGTCATTCGCCTGCCTCCTTCCGTTTCCGTGCCGCTTCGATTGCTTCCCGTGTCCACCGTTCGAACTCGTCTCGATCGGGCATGGTGATCTTGTTTGACTCGATGGCCGGCTGGTTTCTCCTGGCGTCACGTTCGCGAATGTCACGGGCACGCTTCGAACCAGCAACCACATGCCCGGGTTCCAACCATTTGCCGGGTTGCTCGAGCCGGTGAAAGTTGACGGCCTGTTTCGTGTCCTCGAAGTCGAGGTTGCCGATCAGTTCCCACCAGTACTCGAGCACCAGCCGATCCACTTGGCGGTTGTCTCCCAACTGGATTTTCGCGACCACCTGCTTGAGTTCGTCTATGGTCATGCGATCCCCCCGCCAGGCAGGGGCTGCCACAGTGGCTTCTTGATGCGCTGCATGATGAGCGGCAAGTAGGCGTCTTCGCGCTCTATGCTGATTGATTTGAACCCTTCGAGCAGTGCGGCCTCAATGGTTGTCCCCGATCCCGCGAACGGGTCAAGCACGGTGCCGCCAGTTGGCGTCACAAGCCGCACGAGCCACCTCATCAATTCCAATGGCTTTACGGTCGGATGCGTTACCCCGTCCACGCTTGGCCGGTCATTCTTGCCCGCCTTGGCAACGTAAAAAAAACGGGACTCGGCTAGCGTTTCCGCGATGCTTTGATCCATCGCCACGTTCGCGGGCCAGCGGCTGCCAATCCGGGCCGCGTCAATGTTGATCGCCCCCACGCCATGCAAGAGGACATTCGCCGCCGTGGTTCCGACGAGTGGCTTGCGCGCCATCAAGATGGGCTCGAAAGCTGGCTTGAGCGCCGTGCCCCAACCGTCCCACTGTTGGGCGGCGGGCAGCGCGGGTGCGGTGGCCATGTAGGTCGAATTGTGGCCGTTGGCGAAGCTGTTTGGATCTTTCGCCCCCGCCCCTTTCACGAGGCCAAGTTGGGGCCGCTCGGCTTCGGCGCGCTCAACGAGAGCGTCCCATTCGGTCGAAAGCGACAATCTCTCACGGAGTATTGCGAAATCTGCCACAGTCGGCACACGTGCACCCCCTGCGTCTTGGCGTTCCCAGTGTTCGCATCCGTCGCGGTAGCCGAACCACGCATTCACCTCAGTGCGCTTTACTCCCGCCGCTTCGCGCTTGGTCCGTATGTGGCGGCCTAGGGCGTAGCGGTCTTCGAAGTTGCGCCCGTTCGCCTTGTCGATTGCTTTGGAAACGTTGAGCGATTTAGGCATTCCACTTCCGAAATGCCATGCGATCGAATCCCGTATTTCAAAACCCGCATCCTCCATAGCCACCGCAAGTCGGTGCCATGTTCTCGTCCCTCCGAATGCCAAGATGTGCCCACCGGGTTTGAGAACACGTAGAGCCTCGGCGGCAAAGTCGAGCCCGGGCGGAAGGTCGTCCCAGGCTTTCCCCATGAACCCGAGGCCGTAGGGGGGATCGGTAACCACCGCGTGAACCGATGAGTCAGGAAGGGACCGCATTATTTCAATGCAGTCCCCGTGGTAGAGCGTCACGCCTTGGTCGTTTACGTAATACGGCTTCATGTGCTCAGCCCTTTCATGTCGATTTCGGTTGCGAGGGTCAACGTTTGTGCTGCCCGCTCAGTGGGGGTTTGTCTTGTGTCTCGCGGAGTCGATGCGGTTGGCATCTCGTCTGTCCAGCGCTCCCGGTTCAGCCATGTGCCAAGACCGGGAACAAATTGCTTCTCGGTCGTTGCTGCGTAGGCGTGACCGAATGCGCTGATGAAACCTGCGAGCTCGTAGTGGCCGATCTTCTTGGCCGCGATTGCGAACCGCTTCTTGGCTTCTGCCTTGTCGGTCTTTCGGGGCCAGTCGCTCCAACAGGTTTCAAATAGTTCACTCAGCACCGAAGGTGCGGATTCCCCTGTTCCCTGTTCCCTGTTCCCCTGTTCCCTGTTCCCTGTTCCAGACGCTGTATCTCCGGTGTTACGCACGGAAGTTCCGCGCTTTTCCGCTACACCGGAAAACTCCTGATCAGGGCTGGCTTCCGGCACGTCCGGTTTGGGGTACTTGCCGGTCGCTCTTCGCTCGTTTTTCTGGTGGTCATCCCATGCCGGAATGTAGTAAAAACGCCTTCCCCTTACGACGTAAAACTCGGTGCCGAAGCATGCTGCAACTTCCGTGCAAAGGCTCTGAAATTCCGCGTTCGTAACGTCCTCATCGTTCGGGAACGCAAAACCGAGCAATTCGCGGGGTGTCCACTCGCCCACCCCGTAGTCGTCGCACCAGTTCCACATCGCTATATAGAGCAGGCGTGCGCGAGGGGATGCTGCAGCGGTTGATGGTGATCGCCAGAATTCCGGCTTGATCGATCTGATTCTCGCCACTACGTTCTCCTTCCTTCGTGTTCTTCTTCCGCCACCCGCGCCTCGAGCACCCGCACAACCGCTTCTGCAGCATCGGCCCGTGCGTTGTTGGCGAATATGCGTGCCTCCGTTTTGTTGCGCGGGAGGGCGTGCGGTGTGGGTGTGTGCGGGTTGTTAGCGGCGATGATCTGGGCTGCAGCTAGACGGTCGGATAGGGCGGTCATTTCGGCTGCCTTTTGCGGAACTCGGCGATGTTGTGTTCGATGTTCCTGATCGCTAGTTCCGCGTCCTGGTTGGACATGCGCCGGTATGCGTTCGCCTGCAGTGCGGTGTACGCGACTGCTTCTCTGAGCTCGGCGTTGGTGGCCTTGATGTGGTCGAGTCGAGCGGTCGCTTGTACGATGTTGGGCCCGTGCTCGCCGTAACCGCTGAGATCGTTGAGTATGTGCATTGCTGCGTCGCCGATATTGATGCCAGTCATGCCACGCCTTCCATGTAGAACGCCACCCTCAGCGATTGCGTTTGAGGGCAGCGTGAGTTTGATTTCGGGTGTCGTTTTGTCAAATGACACGCACCCAGATATCGCGTCGGGCAACGCGACCGATCGTGTTGCTGCCGACCCCGAATTGTTCGGCTACCTCTGCATATTTATGGCCAGCAGCAACCAGCGCGCGGATCTCGCGGACCTTTTCCTCGTTGAGAGTTGCAGGTCCGTGGCCCCCTGCGCGGCGGCCGTCGTAGAGCCAGTGACACCATCTGCACCGCGGGCTGTAGTGTTCGGGTTTCAGCGAGTAGGCGAGTAGCGAAGTCCCTGATATGTCAAACATCTGGTCGGGGTCGTTGTTGCTGTAAGACCAGTCCTTCGCTTGCTCGCCGCAATCCACGCAGGGGTGATTGTGGGCAGGCCCGAAGAGCTTCTTGACTCGCTTGTGCGCTGTGACGAAGCTGACATCGGCACCGCTTGCTAGAGGCTTTCGTTGCTCTGGTGTCAGTCGTCTTGACTTGCCGGGGTTGGCGTGGGTGTAGTGCTTTTTGCACATCCCCTTGGCGTAGTGGACGCGCTCGCAGTCGTCGGTCGAGCAAAGCGAAAGCTGATCTCCCGACCACGGGACGCGCGTAACGAAGTCAACACCCGCACGCAGTACCTTCAACGGGTCGCCGTGATTCATGAACCGCGAGTAGTGCATCGAGCAGTAGCCCCTGGCGCGGAGGCGCTTACCGCAGCCGGCTATCTTGCATATCGCTTCCTCCGTCATTCCGGTTGCCCTCCTAGCAGTAGGCACGCGAACGTGCTGAGCGTCATGGTCACGTATTGGTCTGCCGCTTTGGCTGACCCGTGTTTCTTGTGTGCGACGACACCAATTAGTGCGTCGTCGTTGCCGCGTTCTGCCTCGGCTTCTCGTATCCAGGCGGGCAGGTTGTCGCGCATGGTGTTCTTCGCTTCGATGACGACGCGGCCACCCATCGGAGTCTTGACGCCAGTGATGTCGCCGCGATCCTTGCTGCCGTTCTTCGTTCGTCGTTCTATCCGGTCGTCGTCGAGCAGTTCCGCGAGCCCGGTTGCGATGAGCGTTTCGAACGATGAGCCGGCTGCTCGTGCGGATGCTCTACTGCGGGTCACGGATCACCCGCGTTTCCCCGTTCCATTGCAGCAACACGCTTACAAGGTCGCTGGCTGCATTGTTGGTCAACGTGACCGGGCCGACCGTGCTGATGGTTCCGTTGTGAAAAGCGAGCGTGTTGTTGGATGCGTCGACGTGGGCGAATGGCTTCATTCGTCCATTCCCCCGTAGACCCAGCCGGGGAACAGCTCGCCAGCGTGCCGTTTGCAGTTGCCGCACTCGCTCTGTGCAACCGGCCCCCACATGGCCGCGTCGATGCTGGCCTCATCGCCCCAGTTGATGACCGGCGACATGACGACCCACTGGAACTCGCTGCGGGTTCGGCACTTGAAGCACCACTTGACTCCCATTGACGTGCGCGACGCTTCTTCCATCTGCGGGCCGTGGCAGATGGTGACTTTCGGGCTTAGGTGTTCGATGATGCTCATGCGCTCAACTCACCCTTCCGCGCGTCTTTCGCGGCGATCACGTCTGGATGTCCCTGCACCCCTGCTTTCCCCGCGGCCCCCCATGCGGATTGCAGTTCGGGCAGTCCGGGGGCAGTGTGGATGGCGGCGAGAATGGGAGTCAGATCGGGGGCAGGGGGTGCAGCCGGAGCATCGGGCAGTGGCTGCACCGTGAACACCGCGCTCTTGCCCCGCTTGATGAGCAGCGGCACCTTCAACGGCTTATCGATACCAGACATGCGACTGATGCGCGTTCCTCCGACAGCAACCCCGCCAAAGTCGACTGACGGATCGCAGTACAGTTCGATGCTCTTGCCGATGTAGTTGACAGCAGTCGAGCCCCAAGCGGCGACAATCACGCGGCGCATGCTCTTCCCCGGTCGCCACACTCGGGGAAAGCCGATCAGGTGGAAGTTGAACGGCTGCTCGGCGTTATGTGCGCTTACTCTTTCGATGGTGAAGATGCGGGGGCCTGACAGTAGTTCTGTGGCGTCGAGTTGGTCGCTCTTCGGGATGATGCTTTCAGTGAGATCCATGATTAGGACTCCTTGTTGATGTAGTTGGGGTCGGGCCGAATCGAGCCGACGCAGGCTGTCCATTTGTTGTCGCACGGGGTTTCGATCGGGTGGGCGTTGTAGCCGTAGTCGAGTCCGTATGCACTGGCGTCACAACGCTGCAGGTGATCGCGGCTTCCGCCCACATGGATGGTTTCGCCGGCGGGCTGGTGGCAGTGCTTGCACTCGTAGGCGGTGGGGTATTCGGGGTGGCTCATATCGCTATCTCCAAATCTGCAAAGTGGTCGATCCGTTCGGCGACAGGAGCATCGCCCACGGTCTGTTTGTACTGTTCGATCATCAGCGCGGCGTTGTCTTCGAACTGGTTGAGTGCGGCACGGATGACGGCCTGCCATTTCGGGTCGGCATACACTCGCTTGACGTAGATGGGCCACCCGCCTGCGTAGGAGCAGAAGTCCCACCATTCGCGCTGGAGTACGAGCATCGACGCCTGGATCTGCGGGAGATGTTCGGCTGGAACGTCATTCGACAGGATTGTTCTCAGGTGGGTCTTGGCTTTCGGGGACTTGATCTCAAGGCCCCCACCTACTGCCACCAGCCCATCGGGACTTGCCCCTAGCTTGTGGCCGCCGAATACGTTGGTGGCGAATCCGATCTCGCGCACCTCTTTGTATTGGGCTCGGTACATGTCACGCGCGTAGTTCTCGTCGAGCGACCCGCGTTGCATATCGAACGTCGGATGCACGTACTCAACAAAGCCGGTGATGCGTTCGGCCACGAGTGTTTCGGTGAGTGTGCGTGACGTTTCGTTGTCGGCGACTTTCCCTGCAGCGGTCAGAAGCTTGCCCACCGTGGATGCGGTGACCAAGCCACAGCGCGCTTGCAACCATTCGTCGGAACCTTGCTCTAGGGTCTCGTAGATTTCGAGCGTCATCTCTCATCCCTCCTTGTTGTCGTCTACGTCCGCAAATAGCTGCTCGAGGTAACCCAGCGCCTTGTATGGGGATCGAGGTTCGTCGTCGGTCATTTAGCAAACCCCCGACCCCAAAGAATTTCGCTCTCGATTAGTGCGGCAACCTGTGCTTCTGTTTGGTAGCCGCCATGTTCTCCGTCGCGACATACCCACATCCCGTTGAAGTTGTCCTTATAGAGGCGACAAGCGCAAGTAGCGCATTTCGGGGCATACCTATTGCCGTGGGCGAGAGCATTTGCTTGGTCCAAGATCGACATGCTCTCTTCGTAAGTAGGGAAGAGTTGAGTCATTTGCCCACCTCGCTTGCCCTGACCCCGAACCCGTATCCATACCCCGCGTGTACGCCTTTGACGATGACTGCATGCCAGTCGATGTCGGTTGGCGGGTTGGTCCGCCTGCTGTCGTATCTGGCTTGGTCTACGAGTTGTGTGGCGATCTGTTGCGCGTAGTCGCTCATTCCCCGGCCTCGTGTCGTTTCATCCATGCGGCTACTGCGCGGGAGGATGATTCGTCGAACCCGGCCGATTCGGTTCCTTGCCCACAGTCGTTGCAGTCGGCGTTGACTGAGTGGTTGGTTTTGTATGAGAACGTGTGGTGTCTTGGTGCCGCGAATGTGTCGGGCATGTCGAAGTCGCTGAATTGCAGCGACAGGGTGTCGATGGTTGTCATTCGCCTATTTCTCCTAAGTAATCTGCCCCGCACTTGCACTCCCACCAGGAAGTGAGTGTTTCGGGGTCGTCGATGATCGTGACCAGGGATGTGTGCTCGCAACGAGGACACGTACGGTCGGACTCGCGGGTGGTGACCAGTTGGCCGGAACTTCTCACCTAGTCACCGCCCACGCGATGTATCCGATGAGTGCAGACCAGAATCCGACGAGTAGCACAAGCACGACCACGAACCCTTTATGCGTGCCGTGGATGTCGCTGTAATCCACCCCGTCAGCCTCCATACGGTCGAGATGTGACGGGCCGTCGTACGGGTGGTAGGTGGCGCGACGTTTGTTGCTCATGATTGGCTCCAAGATTCAAGGATCGCGGCGGCTTCGTCATCGGTGAAGAAACCATCAATGGGGGTGGCAGGTGCGGGCTGATCGGTTTTAGGACGGTTCGGGCAGGAAGGATTGAGGATGCCGGTGCTGTTATTGCAGCGACCACACCGATGCGGTTTCGTGTCCATGTCTGCTTCCATCGGTGTCAGCCAGCCGTTCATGCGTAAGTCCGCGAGTAGTAGGCCGACTGTGCGACAACGCGTGCCTTAGCCGCACGACGCAACTCGAGACGCTGACGGGCAATATCCGCAAGAGTCAGCGACTGGGTCGGGTTCGTGGGGGTCATGCGATTCCCCTGCCATCGCAGAATGTTCCCTCGGGCCACGGGGTCATGATCTTCTCGGGTACGTGGCTGATGATGTGTACATCCATCAGCACACGTCGTCGGCTGTCGAAACCCAGTTCCACACGGCCCTCATATCCCAATGCGCGTGCTGCGTTGTTAAGCGTTCTGACCGCATACGCCAACTCAAGCGCGGCCTTCTCGTCGCTGATTTTCCGTTTCTTGCTCATGCGTCTTGCTCCTTGCTGATGGTGTAGATAGCGGGCGTCCCTCGTGGATCGTCCGGGTTGGTGATTGTCAGCAGCCCGTCAGCAGCCAGCTCGCCGGCACGCTTCCTGGGACTGTCGATGTGGACGGGGGGCCAACCAGAACGCGCCGCACGCAGCTCGTACAGGTCGTTGATTTCTTGCCCGGACAGTTCGCCTTCCTGCATGACGATCAGCAGCACCGCATCAGCCACATGCTTCTTCGTCCGCTGGGATATATCGGCTGCGATATGTGACGCAAGCGGGTCGGTTCTCCTAGTGCGTGCCGTGTCGTCGGGAAACAAGATCGTCGTCATGCGCTTCTCTTCCTTGCTCGGGCGATGGTGCGGACCATCGCAATCGTTTTGTCTTCACGCCCACGAATTGGTGCGTACACGTTGTCGTTGGTCCATGCGTTTGCGGTCGCCCACACCACCGTTGTGATGACGGGTAGCGGGTCCGTGTCGAGTTGCCGCCAGCAGACAGTGACCCGACCGCGTGTGTTCCAATGCGAGTTCGTTTCGTGCGAGTAGTAGGTGCGGCGTGGTTTATCGAACGCGTCCCGGATCTCGTCACCCTCAACCGACATGTCAAGGGCACGCTCGATCGCATGCCGGGTCATACGGAAAGTGGGAGTCATCACGACACCTCGATCACGCCGCGAGGGTGTGTCCGGCATGCGATGTACAGGTGCTTCATCCACGGAAGCAAATTGCGGTGCTGGCCCCACGCGCCCGGATCATCGAACGTCGAGTAGTACTCGGGCTTCGTGCGCAACTCGCGCCACACCTCGTAGATAAGGTCTTGTGACTCCGCGGCGGTCTTTCCGTGCAGGCCGTGGAGCGAATCGGGCAACCCTGCCGCAACGATCATCGGGCGCAGGTTGTAGGTCGTATTCGCGTCAAACACGGTCGTCTTATAGCCGTCTCCGTGATCGACGGTGATGCTCAGGTCGTAGCTCATGTGCCGTGCCTTCCTAGTGATGGGTGATGTGGTGTGGTGCTCTCGGCGCGGTTCGAACGCGCACATGCCCGTGATCACCACGAGAGCGGGTGGGGCTAGTAGGCGTTCGGGTCTTGAATGAGGGTGTACTTGCCGGGCTGCGGGGTTGCGTCCCTGTCCCCGCTCAGGAAGCCGTAAAACTTGCGGGCCTTGCTTACTGTTTCGTCTCCCGAATCGACGGCGTTGTGTGCCAACTTCACCGCCAGTTCGAGGGCGAGCGTTCGCTGGCGTTCTTCGAGTTCATCCATGTGCATTTCCTTCTCTCTTGTTGGTGAGTGCCAGCACGCCGATCTGTGAGCGCACGTGCTGGCTGGGTGCTACTTGTCCATCGCTGCGTAAATGCGCGACAGTTCCTTGTACGCGGCACCGGGTCGCACGAGCGCGCGCACTTCGCGCTCCCACAGCTGCAGCGAGTTGTACTCGTCCTGTCGCACTTCGGCTTCAATGCGCTTCTGCTCTTTCGACTTCATTGGGTATCCCTCCATCGGTGACCGCGATATGCGGTTGTGCCAGCCGATGACTCGAACATCGGTGTGTGCCGCTCTGGCTGGCCGTCAGCATTGGGGCACGACTTCTACCCGCTTATCTGCTCCATAAGCCGTTCGAACAACACGCGATGCCGACCGTCCTAGATCGGCACAGGGCAATTACGCGCAGCCCTTATGCGTGGTGTGTTTCGTTCTCTATGGAGTTCTCAAGTGGTGCCAGTCGCGTCTCCCTCGTCGGTTCCCACCTAGGACGGAAGAGCTATGTGAAGCGGTGAAACTGTGGCTGTCACCCGGTTTCGGGTATGCGGCAGCCGACCCTCGAACGAATCGAGGGAAGAGTTTGGGCTACAGGTTGGGTGCGGGGATGAGTAGCAGGAACGGGAACGCAACCAGGAACACGGACAAGACCGTAAACAGTTGGGTGCGTGCGGTGCGGGTCACGAGGTCACCCCGAACTCAGCGCGGACCGTGTCGACGTCTTGCATTGTTGTCCGAAGCGTTGATTGATAGACGGCGACAAATCGGTCCAGCACGGCCTTTGCGGTGACAGCACGCGGTTCGAGTCGGGTGAAGGGTGCGCGCGCTTCTGCTTCATCGGGGCGGCGGGTGTAGTCGTAGTCATCGCGCCAGTAGCCGTTCACTTCGAGCGTCCACAATTTGGCATCGCGTGAGAGGTAGAAGCCACTCTCGGTCGGCAACTCCACCTTCGGCTTCGCCTTCTCGATGACGGTCACCGTGAAGCCCTCCTCAGCGATCAGTTCCACATACTTGCCAGCCAAGAATCCGGGCAGAAACAGTCGTGTTGCGTCGCCCCAAAGGTCACTGCGCACCAGACGCGCCTGATGGAGCACTTCGCCTTTTTCGACGCGCACAAGGTCGCCTTCGTTGTATTCGGTCATTTGCTCTCTCGCTTCTTCATGAACTTCACAGACCAGAGGATGAGCCCGCCAACAATGAGCAGGAACGCAACACCGGTCGGGGTTGCCATGTCGACACCCGTTGCAGCAAGTTCTGGCACAGGTTTCGTTGCCGCCTGAATGTCCGACACGGTGTCACGGGTCGTGGTGTCGACGGGGGCTGCAGTGTCGGTGGGCTGCGGGTCGACAGCAGCAACACAGTCGCCCGTGTAGAAGACAGTCGAGAACTCCGGCAGATACTGTCCACCCGGCCACGACTCAGCAGCCGTACCACCAGCGAACAACTTGCCCGCAGCAATCAGAGCAGCAGTCGTCGCATCATCGGCGTACAGGTCGCCTTGGATCGTGAACCCGCAACCGAGCGCATCAGCCGTCGACTGCACGAACGCGAGATCCAGTGCGGTGCTCGACGTGTGCGCGCTGAGAGTCTGACCATCCGTCGGCCACTGATCCGTACCCTGCGCGTACCAAACCGCAGTCACACCAGGTGCAGGCACCTCGGTTGCGTCGGCAGGTGTCGGGGCAAGAACACACGCAGCAATAGCCAGTGCACCGAACGTCACAGCGCCGGCAGTTGCGCGGGCGGTCATGCGCTTGCCCCCTTTTGCGTCGGGGCAATTCGCTCTTCCAGGACGCTGACTCTCTGAACTATCGTTCCCCGCTCAGCAATCTCAGCGGCGGCTTTCTCGGCGGCGTCGTGGCGGTCGAGCCACAGCTTGATCTTGTCCGCCGTAACCAAAAGTGCCTCGACGGTGTGATCACGGGGAACAAAGTTCATGCGGCTATCGAGAGCCACGGTTGTGATCTTCGACGCGGCATCCACTGCGGCCTGTGCGTTCGTGGCGGTCACGAGTTCTGCCCCCTCGTTGCGGGGCGTTCGGCGATCTTGGCAATGTAGGCGTCAAGTTCGCTCTTGCGGTACTTGACTCTCCTGCCCGTGCCAACGGGGGTGATTTCTTTCGTTTCGCGGAGGCGGTCTATGTCGCGGAGTGATCCGTCGATGTAGTAGGCCGCTGTCTCGCGGGTCATGAGGGCGGGCGCGAACTCCATGCGCAGGCCGTTCATGCTGCTGCTCGCGCTCGTTCGATGAGTTCGGCGTACGGCACGTCAAGGTAGGCGCAAACGGCGAGAAGCTGAAATGCGGAGATTTCAAACTTCTCGCCGTTCGCGAGCTTGCGGGTGAGGGTATCCGGGTGGATTCCGGCAGCTTCGGCCACCTTCGTCTTGCTGACACGCTTGCGCGCCATTTCTGCAAGAAGCTCTTCCGCGAGGGCGGTTCTTCTAAGCGGGCTCTGTTCCATATGAGTTACTTTGCCACATATGGAACGGATGCGCAACACGAATTCCGCATTTCCGTCCTATATGCAATGATTTCGGGATGCCTACAGGAAAGAAGCCAGCAACTACGGCCTTCGCGAAAGCGATGGCGGAGACGTTGCGGATACAAAAAGGTGCCCGCCGCACCACCAATCAGAAGATTGCCGATGCGACGGGCATATCACCTTCGCAGGTGTCGAACTATTTGAACGGGAAGAAGTCACCGGACGTTGTTGAACTCGACGCCATGTGCCGGTTTTTGAAGCTCGACCTCGTTGATGATGTTATTGAGCCGGCCAGGACTCTAACGAACCTTCGTAAGTACGAGTAGCGGCTGGCTTGCTAGCCATTTCTTGAGGTCGCGGCTTGTTACGACGAGCTGGTATCCAACGACTCTTGCTCTGAGATCTCCGGATCGTATTGCTGCATCGATGTGTGAGATGTCGAGCCCGGTTGCGACTGCAGCGTCGTCCGGCGTGTAGCTGGGTTGGCACATGTGGTCTCTTTCTGTTGCCCCCGACCATACGCATCCCCGCTGACAATGTGAATCGTATTTCCCGCTACGGAAATAACAAGTCAACTTGTCACATGTTTAAACCGCCCCGGAACAGGGGGTATTCGATATACCCCCAGTCCGGGGTGGTGTGCCGCACGACTTTCTGTGCGACTACTTGGTAGCGGGTGTAGCGTTCCGGCGTTCTTCCAGCTTCTTCATGGCGTCGATGCTGTCCTGTCGGGACAGGTGCGTGTAGTTGCCCGTGACCCCTGGTGACCGGTGTCCTACCATGTCGCCGATTGCGCGGTCGGTTACGCCGGATGCGGATAGGTCGCTGATTGCTGTGTGCCGCGCCCAATAGCTAGTTATCGACTCATCCTTGACGCCGGCTGCTGCGATGAGTGCTTTCCACTCGGCTTGATCGTCGCGGCTTGACATCGGTCGACCGTCAGCGGCGGGCCATAGGAGGCTGTGCGGATTGTCTTGCAGGCTGAGCTCGGCGATGTGCTTCTCGAGTAGGTCGACCAGTGTTGGCGGGAGGGAGAAGGATCGTGCTTCTCCGCTCTTGGGTGGCACGAGCATGAGCCGTCCGCGCAGAATGCGGTGGACGATGCCTTGGGGAATTATGAGGCGCTTAGAGGGGCACCAGCCAGCCGCACGTTTCCCGCATGTGCCGCCGCATCCGTGTTCGTAGTTGCCTTCTACGAGGTTCCATTGGACGGTGAACACGCCACGTACGAGGTCGACGGAATCGATGGTTGCCCCTAGCCGCTCCCCTTGTCGGATGCCTGCGTACAGCGAGACGATCCACTTGGTGGGGTGTCGGTGGTTGAGGGCTTCTTGGAGGATGCGCAGTGTCACGTCGGGTTCGAATGTGCTGCGTGCTGCACGGTCGCCGCGGATGACTTTGGGTGGTCGGATGTTCTTGGCGACGTTGACTCCGGTCACACCTTCGAGGCGTGCGGCTTCGAACATGGATGACATGACGACGTGTGCTTTGAGCCGGGTAGCATCGGACTTGTCCGCGCGCGCGATGTTGTCGTAGATGCGGCGCAGATCAGATGGCCGCACCTCTTTGACTTTCAGCTTCCCGATAGGCTTCAGAATCCAGTTCTTCCACATGGAGCTGTAGGAACGCCACGGTCCTGGTTTCATCTTCGGCTGCTGGATCTCTTTCAGCCAGTATTCGCCCCACTCTGCGACGGTCTGGTTGGAGAATGGTTCGCCGTAGTTGGCTTTGATTTCGGCTTTCTTCGCGTCCATCTTTTCGCGGGCTTTGGTTTGCGACCGTGAGCTGACCCGAACTTGCTTACGCGACCCGTCCGGTTTCGTCCCGTTGTCGAACACGCCAATCCACAGGTCGCGTTTCTTGTCGTAGTAGAGAGCGCCATCACCAGACTTACGAGTACGTGGGCTCATGGGGCTTCTGTCCATCCCTGTGATCGGTTGAATTCCGGGGTGAATACGCCCGGGTGCGCTCGTTTCATGGAATCCATCTGGGAGCGCAGTAGGTGTGCCAGTGCCGCCCGCTCCGCCCGGATTCGAGCGGCTCGGGCTCGGGTCGCCTCGGGCCGATCGCGTAGGCGCTGCAACCGCTTCTCCTCCCGATACCAGCGCGGGATCACCGCCCCCACCCCGCGCGCCGGCGCTTCTCATCTTTGCGCTCGATAATGCGTATCAGCCAAAGCGAGAGGGCAATGCCCGCCACCGCGCCGACGACGGACCCCGCAAGGCCGCTGCCGATGATGATCAGATAATCCATTGTGGTCATTCGGCAATCTCGTTCTCTGTGCTCAGGGCGAGGCTAACCGCCATGGTGGAATCGAAGATGGCCGCCGAATATCCTTCGCAGAAACCGGCCATCATGGGGGCGAACTCGCGCAGGTTTGCACTGAACGGCGGCAGGCCTTCGCGCTCCCGGTAGATGTTCTGGCGATCGCTGAACGCCTCCCACGCCTTGCTGCGGTCGCTCATTCAGCCACCTCTTTGCAAGCGCCCGGGAAAGCATCACAACGGACCGTCGCGCAGGCGAGGCAGAACATCTCGCGCAGGGTGTCTGAAAGAAAATCGTCCCGCGACATGCCCGCTTCTTCCGCTGTCGGAGCGCCGCAATGGCACGAACCGGCGTTCATTCGGTCAACCCGTGTTCGGCCATGATCTCGAGCAGGTCGGATACATGGACTTGGTACGTGTTGCCCTTCTTCGGGAGATCGGTGATGCGAGCGAAAATTGCTTCGGCCGCCGCCGTGTCGCCTTCCGCGCTGCCCGAGTCAAATATCAGCGCTATGCGCTCGAACTCCTGGCGTGTGGCGAATCCCGTGGCCGAGTTCGGTTCGTCCGAAGCCATCCCCAGATGAGCACGTGCGGCCGTCTTTGCCTCGACACTGAAGTCGGGTACGCTCATGCCTCGAACCCCACCATGAACAGTTCCCTCTCGCGTGGGATCTCGGCTTCGGTGATGTCGGTTGTTTCGAGAATCCACCGCAAGTATCCGGCCCACGCAAGTTCCGCGGGGAGGTTGATTTCTGTCTGCTCGCTCATGCTGCACTCCTTACATCGGTGATGCTGAGGTTTGTTGAGTTGGTGTTGCCCACGCCCTTGTGGGCACCATCTCTGTCGTGCGCACTCCACACCGCGCCGTTGATGACGCCGATGTGCACGGGTCTTCTATGGAAGGTTGTGTTAAAGTCGGTCACGTTCAGTCCTTGCTAACTCAGGGATTGGGCCTGGCCTCGTAGCGTTCCAGCGCTGCGGGGCCTTTCTCATTACAGTACACCAAGACTACACAAAGGTCTACACAACTACCGGCAAACCATAGAGTTGCCACTGTTAGCAATGCCATCCTGAAAACCCTTATAAACACTGGGCAAAACGGCTATTTCGGCCTGCAATATAGGCAGCAAAAAAGCCCCTGTCATTCCTTAGGACGGAATTGCTCTTCCATTGAGCTACAGAGGCGCATCCCTTTTATCTACTGGGATGTGCGGCGATCCGACTTGGCGAGAACTACACAGTGGTGTGCACATCCGGTTTTGCCTGATCCCTTTTAGGTTACCGCGCGTACCATTCCTGCATGCCTTGGTCCCCGATCCTGAACGCCCACGAGTCCCCTCCTGGCACATGGCGCATGCTCGGCCCACTGGGTAATCCGTACGCAACAATCACGTTCGTCCGTCGTGGCCCTGAGTTGGGTTACCGTGTGTCCCTAATGGATGGCAGCACGCACGGTTACTACACGTCCCTTACCGCGGCATGTAAGGCGGCGCATACGTGGTTCACGTCGACTCGTGGGCCGTCTGGGGTTCCGTATATCGGATGGGTGGGGAAGCAACAAGAATAGTGGTGCGGGTGTATGTACATGCGGAGCCTTCTTTGGTATGGTGTATGTACACCGATTTAGGGAGTGCAGCATGACGAAGGAAGACCCCATCGTGACGGATGCCAAGGCGATGTCCGCTTACCTGCAGACCCTTACAGGGGTGCCGCCGACGCTGAAGGACAGCGTTCCGCGGCTGCTACTGGAACTGGCTGAAGAGGTGAACTCGCTGTGGGACAATCTTCACGCGCGGGAGCACGAACTTGCCGAAAGCGACTCGGCGTTGACAAAGGCAAAAAAGGATCTGGCGGTCCCGGAGCAGATCGGCCGCGAAGATTGGCCCGCCGCGTACCAGGATGCACTAGTCGGCATCGCATATTGGGAGGGGGAGGCCGATCGCCTCACCGCCTGCATCGAAGCACCGTGGACAAAGGGCGAAGCGCCTGACGTCCTCGGTGAAGACGGCGTGATTTACGGGTGTGCGGTCTGTGGTGAGCCGACAGAGACAATTCCGTGCGCCAAACACCAGTGGGCGCGCGCATGATCCCGCGTTGGTACCGGGATGAGAAGCGGTTACAGCATCAGGCCAACCGCCCGGAAACGCAGCGTGCGAGGCGGCGACGGATTCGGCTCGACGGTATTGCGGTGAAAAACGAAATGCGGTTCTGGAATGACCTCATGATCGCGCAGTACCCACACGTTTTCACCGAAGAGTTCAGGCGATCACAAGGATGGACGGAATGAGCGACCGCGCCCCCGGTGTCACAATTGTTCCCGTGCCCAACAAGCCCAAGACTCCGATCTCGAGTTTCCGCATACCCACCGACTTGAAGAAACGTGTCGCCGTCAAAGCTGCAGCGAACAACACCGATCTGACCGCAATCATCATCACCGCGCTAGTGAAATACGACGAAGAGAACGAAGAGGAAAGCGAATGAGTGAGTCAATCGCGTTCGGACGGTTCTGGGATGATGTCGCCAAAGACGCAGAAGACGCGACATTCGCGAGTGCGCTCGCTGCTGGGTCAAAGGCGATTGCGCATGCAGATGCAGTCCGCAACGGGACCACATCTGTCAACCTAGAAGAAATCGAATCGGCCATCGCAAAGCTGGAAGCATCCATCCCAGAAGCCGAACTTCGCCCCCTCGGTCGGCTAACGGTCGAGGCGCAGATCAGCAGGCTCACGGAGGATCTGCGGCAAGTAGTGACCGCCCTCACCTCTCGGGCGTCCGAAGAATATGTGGAGGATGAAGGATGAAAGACGCACTCGTGACGCTTGTGGTTCTAGGTGAGCTAACGGGGGAAGAAGCGGATGGCATTTGGGCTGAGGTCGGCAAGTACCCGCCGTTTCTTGATCCCTCATACGAGGCCGGCGTTATATCCAGCATGGTCGCTAAGGCAAAGGCGGCACGAACCGCATAGCCCACAAACACGAATAGCCCCGCCCACCCTCGTGATGAGGATGAGCGGGGCTTCGTTCATTTGTGCTGTCGTTCAACTTTTCGGGCGTTTTCTTTACACGTCAGCCGAACGTTCAACATTTCTTGACACGTGGTCGCAGTAGTCGCACGATCCACCGCATGCACAGTTCGGGTCTGCGCATTGCCCATGTCTACAGGCGCAACGGGTCATTGGCAACAGCTTGTGTCTTCGTCGTGCTGGGCTGCAGGGTCGGTGGGCACGTAGTACTCGTCGGGGTCTGTCATTCAGACACCCGCTTCGTGGTCGCCGTTGGTCTCGGGCACGTTCGGGATCGCATACACAGCGAACGTGGTGATGAGTGCGCCGATGAACGACAGCCACTCGAGGCCATCAGGTGCGATAACACTGGTGCCGGCCGTTACTGCCGTGCCGATGAGGGCCGCGATCAGCTTCGCGTAAGCCTGAGCTTTCTGGATCATTCGTTCTCCTTTGTTCGTTCTGCGATCTTCAATAGCTGTTCGCGGTTGAGGGTGTCGCCTTCGATGTCGGTCAGGTCGAGGGTGGCCATATCAGCGGTCGAGGGCATGGGCATATCACCCTTGCGCCCCATGTCGTCCCACCAGACGAGACGCTGGAACCACCTGCGGATGATGTTCTTGATGATCGACTCCCTGGCCATGACCGCTTCCATCGAGCTTTTGAGTGCGGCGATCTCAACACGGAAGGGGGCGACTGCCGCTTCTACAACGCCGTCGATGTATTTGTTGAGCTCGAGGTTGCGCGCGAACTCGGCCTGGAGTGCGTTGGCGTTGAGTTCTTCCGTTTTGTTCTTCGAGTCGTCTTTGCCTTTACGGAACGTGACAACAAGGCCCGCAAGTGTTCCGACGAGCGCGAGGCCAGCGATGATGATTGTTGGTTCCATCACTTCACCTGCCCGGTGATGCGCTGCTCGGCAATATGTTTCAGCCGTTCCATTTCCCGTTTCTCGTATCCGAGAATCCCAAGGCGGAAGGTCGGTACGATGCAGGCCATGATGGCGATGACGGATACGAATCCGCGTGCTGGGTCGCCGCCCCCAGTGAGGAAGACGAGGGCGAGCACGTAGCCGATGAGCAACCCGATGACTGCTGATTTGGCCGCCGCTTCGAGCCTCCACATTGCGGGGAATCCCACGCCGATGAGGCAGAGAACACCCAGTGCCGCGAATGTGAGCGAGAGAGTGTCGGTCAGGCCGGTGGGGAAGAACTCTTCGACTGCTGGTATCCCGTAGCGCGCCCCGACGATGCCTGCTGTGAAGATCAGAACATCGTAGAAAGGTAGCCACACTCGTTTGAGCTGACGGTATTTGTATTCATCTGCAGGTATCGCCCCCTTGGCCCAGATGGTGGCCGCCCAAAGTTTTCTCATGCGCTGTGCTCCTTAGGGCTTACCATCAGGCATCCCCTTTCCTTGTTTGGTTGGGTCAGGGGCAGTCCCCGGCCATGTGTTCAAGCACAGGTCGGGGGCGTTCGTGCCAACACTGGGACTACCCAATGTCAGCCGTACGTGTTTAAATTCTCATCATGTTCAAACGTGCAGGAATCATCACCACTATCGCCGCAGTTATCGTGCTTGCGATCAGCGGATGCGGGAGTGTGCCAGCCGTTGAACCCGTCGCTGCGGCGAAACCAGAAGTCAGCGCGCCCGCAGTCGTCGAACCCGTGACGTTCGCTGCGATCGGTGACAGCATCACCGTCTGGACAGAAACACCAGAACGATCGTGGACAACCTACGCAGGCACCGACACTGTCACGTTCACCGGCCAGGGGTGGGCGCAAGGCGGTTCCGGCATCGAGAAAATGCGCGACAACACACCCGTCATCACCGCCGACGTACTCGTGGTCATGGCGGGCACCAACTATGTCGGCGGCCCCATGCCGCTCGACCAACGACTCACACTCATTGACGAGATCGTGCAGAAGTCGCAAGCAGGACGCGTACTCATCGCAGGCGTCCCACCGTTCAACAAATTCGCGCCGCTCGCAGTCGAATGGAACACCGCCCTCGAACAGCACGCAACCGCAATGGGCTGGGGATACATCAACCCCTGGACCAGCCTCACCACACCCGACAACATGTGGGTTGCCGGATACAGCGAAGACAACGTGCACCCCACACCGGAAGCATCGAGCATCGCCGGACCGATCATGTCGGCCGCCATCGAGGCCGAGGGGCGCTAGCGGTTCAGGCGTGCGTTGGCGCGCAGGAAGCCGTCGAGTTCTTCGATTTCCGTCTTCATGAGGAGAAGAATCTCCGACCGGTCGACCTTGAACAGACGCATCAACGACGACTCGACGCCTGCGCTGATGCCCGTGCAACCTTCCGCGTTCACAACATACGTTCCGGTCGAGGGCTTCTGCGGCGTGCCCTTGTCGATTACTAGGTACATGTCTTCGTCTTCCTTGATCGGATCTGACACAGCAGCGATCGGCTTGCTGTTGATGGAGGCGGTGGCGTTGCCGCCGTAATAGGCGAACGGATCTTTGAGCACACCGTTCACCCGCAGCTCGTGGTGAACATGGGAACCGGGCGGGTCAGCGATAACCGCGTTGCCCGTGTGCCCGACGTAGCCGATGACGGTTGACGGCCCCACTGCAGCACCGACCGCCCAAGGACTCGGTTCGCGCATGTGCGCGTTCGTCGTCTCTATGCCACCCGGATAGGCGACTTTGACCCAGTGCCCGAACCCGTTCACCGGGGATGGCCCGTAACCCTTCGCACTGATGCGCCCACCGTCAAGGGTTCCGTAGATCGGATCGCCGTCTTGATTCGACTTCGGGTGGTAGTCGGTACCGGCGTGCCCCTTGCCGCTAAGGCGGCGAGCACCGAACTGTGCGCCGTTAGGGATGTTGAAGCTACGCAGCGGATGTGGCATCTTCGACTCCTTAAGCCGGGGTGTATTCGGCGCGACCCGAAAGGTTCAGGCCAGCACTAACCGCCACAGGGACGGTCGGGCTGACAACGGTGAACGTGAGAGGCGAACCGCCAGCCACATACATGCGGATCTCGGTAGCCGAAACGCGGTTGGCGAGGAGTTCCCAGAACTGGGAGAAGCTTTGGAGCGAACCCCAACCGACTTTTGAGAACAACGCGAGATGCCCGTTGTTCATGGTCACGGGGACGGAGAAGCTGGGGCTGTTCCATGTACCGCCCGTGCCGAGAGTGACAAGCCATTTCAGCTTCACGTCACCGTTCGCATACTGATACGCGAACGCTGCCGTGCCACCAGCGCCCAACGTGATATTCGTCAGCGTCGGGGTGTAGGTGATCCAACCCGAGTTCCAGGCCTTCCACGCACCACCAGTGCGCAGGTACTCAATGCCATCTGTGGTGTCTTTCCACAGCAGGTTCTCCCACGCCCACGCAGACGCCGTACCACGCTCGGCAGTGGTGCCAGTGGTTTTGTTGCCGAACCGTGCCGCATACTTCGCAACCTGCGACGGGTTCACCGCAACGTCGGGTGCGTCACCGTCCGCAAATTCTGGTTCCTGCTTCGGGCCGAGACTGGAATAGGCCATGAGGGTTTCCGTTCCTTAAATGACGAAAGCCCCCACAATGTGGAGGCAGAGAATGGTTGGGAGGTCAGGCAACCCAGGCGATGTCGAGCGCGCCGGAGAGATTATCGGCCCCGACACCTTTGAAGATCGAGTAGCCGCCGTGATTGAATCCGAGGCCGTAAGCGCCAGTTTTCATTAGGTCAATCATGCTCAACGGGATATCGACCCAGCCCGAACGAGCGGGTAGCGCATATCCAGATCCCACAAATGCGACCGCACCTCCCGGCTGGGTAGGCGACGTGTGCACTTGCAGTATCGGTGCTGCCCCCGATGTGCTGCGCGGGTTCAGGAATATGCGGGCAAGGGTGATGGCCGCCGAATCTGGGATTGTGTCGGCCACCTTGGACCCAAAAAAGAAAGCGCCTTGGTTAGATGCGGACGAGTACACGTCGTTGGTGAACCATCGTGACCCGAACGAACCAGAACCGATAGCGGTGAATGGTGCCGGGTGGAAGGCACCGCCAGAACCGGCCGGCGGGGTGAACGGGGTGTTCGGTGTGGGCAACGGGGTCACCTTGCCTTGGATGATGCCGCCCTTGATCGTCCAAGTGATCTGCATCTCGTCGCCCAGCACGGGCGGGGACGCGGTCTGGTAGGGAAGCGTGTACGCGATTCCGTCGTCATCCACGATCGTCGCCACAGTCCCATTCGCAGCAACCGTGACAATCCCGGTCGGAGGAAGCGCCCGGGCAGCGCCGGTCACCCGGATTTGCCCATCAGACACCTCAACCTGCACGGGATGACCCACAGGCGGCAATGAGATGCCGACGAACGGGACGGTCACTGTCGACTCGCCCGTGTTGATCTCCACACCGGCCGCAGACCTTGACACCAGCACCGCAGTTTTCGACTGGGTGGGTTTGATTTGGGCGATCTGCATGCTCACCCGTGAGGCGTAATCCATGATGCCTCCCGATCAGGTTGCGTTAGCTGCGACGAATGCCTGCACGGTCGCGACAGGAACGGTGTAGTTGTCGTGATCGCCAGTCATCGAAACGTGTGTGGCCGATGCGCCAATGGCGTTCTTCAGCGCGAGCACTGTCGACGGGATCACTGTGGCATCCGACGCGGCCGAGAACAGTAGTGCCGGGATACCCGCGAGAGCACCGGCCGTTGCGAACGTGATCGGATTGCGGGCTGCACCGAGTGTGGCCTGCGACCAACCACCCGCATACGCCGAAGCAATCCACGTAGCCAAACCCTGCCGGTTGTTCGTGTAAATGTCGTTCACATCGGACACAGGGACGATGCCGATGATGCCCGCGACTAGGGTCGGGTTGTTCTTCGCCCACACAAAAGACGACAAGCCGCCCATTGAAGCGCCGACGAGCAGGATCTTGCCCGCCTTCGCACCCATCGAAGCGTGCATGTACGCCTTCGCTGTCGTCATCGCGGACTGGCCCGCATCATTGCCCCACGTCGCCGAACTCACAAGATCATGCGACATGATCGGGTGACCCAGATCCGAAAGCGGCTGCAACACCTTCGCGAACTCGGGCCGCAACGCCTGATCCGCCAACCCGCCAGCACCATGGCAGAACATGATGCCCATCTTCGGAGACTCAGGCGGAAACTTCGGCTTGATAATCAACTCACGCTGACCCGAAACCACCTTGTCGATCGACCAAGTCGAAACAGACGGGCTCACGCAGTCACCGCCCGAAGATACGACGGGTTCGTTGTTGACGACTGCGGGGTGATCGTCCCCGACACCGTAGCAATCTGCACCGTCACCGTGTGAGTTGATCCGGGGGTCAAACCCGAAACGCGGACCTGGCGACGCAAGTTCACAATCTGACTAGCAACAGAAGTCACAGGCGAAACCGACCCCGCATCCACGCCATCGAGCAGAACCTTGCCATACGCATAAATGCCCGACGTAGCAACCGAACCCACAGCCTCAAACTCGAGATAGATAGGACGCTCGCCAACCTTGAACGTGATCGTCATACCCGGCATGTTCGCAAACGCCGGACCCTGCGCAAGACTCGTCGTAGTCACAACCGCAACCGCAAGCTCGCTGCCACCCGAACCAACCACAGACCACGACGTACCATTCGACAAGTAGCACTCAGGAACATCGGTGGCGTAGTACAGAGTGTTCGCTCCTGCCGAAGAAGCGGTCGGGCGTGCAGCATACGTGCCCGGAGTCAGAACACTGGCGGTCGCCGCGGTGGGCAGGTTTGCGGACGGCACCTTGCCGGACGAATCCAACGGAGCCACACCCGAATTCGCCCCCACCAACGACGTGCTCACCTTCAACGCAATAGCCGTCGCCTGAGCAGTGGACACCGGCTTATTCACATCCGACGTGTTATCCACATTCGACAACCCCACATGCGCCTTCGTCAGGCCCGTAGGAGTACCAGAGAACGCCGGAGAAACCTTCGTCGCATACGTCGCCGCAATAGTCGCATCAGACGGAACAGAAGCAGCAGCAGCCACCGCAGCATCCTTCGCCGCAACAGCAACCACCCCCACACCATTCAACTCAGTCAGGGCCGCATTCAGCTTCGTACCCCAATTGGCCTCACCAATCGCCGGAAGATCAATCGCCATAGTCATTCCCCATATCCGTAAGAACCAAAAGGCTCA
>Ga0247815_10000206_pt1 | contig 46784 bp, 35 predicted proteins | sample UWRJL194509B1_FD_181014 | JGI IMG/M metagenome (GOLD analysis project Ga0247815, IMG submission 181014) | Plant litter microbial communities from Arlington Agricultural Research Station in Wisconsin, United States - UWRJ-L194-509B-1 | ecosystem: Environmental > Terrestrial > Plant litter >... | reverse complement strand
CGCGGTGCGTGAGTATCTCGAAGCGCTGGATGAAGAGGCGTTGGCCGAAGCACTGCCCAAGCGCCTGTCACTGACTGATCCACTTTCTCGTTGGACAGCAGCGCCAGGAGGCCCGGCGTTTTTCGCTTACTCGACGAACTACCTGATTGATGTCGAGCATGGCGTGATCATGGATGTGGAGCCGACCCCAGCGCATCGAACCGCCGAGGTCGAGAGCACCAAGACCATGATCGAGCGGGTCGAAGAACAGTTCGACATCAAGCCTGATCGGCTCATCGGCGATACCGCTTATGGAACCGCACCGATGTTGGCTTGGATGGTCGACGAAAAAGACATCGAGCCACATGTACCGGTTTGGGACAAAACCGAGCGCAAGAACGGCAGCCTTTCAATCAGCGATTTTCAATGGCATGAGAAGCGCAGGAATATCGTTGCCCCACTGGACACCCGCTGCGTAGCGAATGGCGAGCCTTCAAGAACCAGCGCTCACATGTCACGAAAGCCGACACCATCATCTCCCGATCCCGTCAAACCGGCTGTGCTACATGCTCAATGAAAGAGCGCTGCTGCCCGAACACTTCATTTAGAAAAATCGCACGCAGCGTCCATGAAGCAGCCCGCGATGTAGCGCGGCGAATCGCCAAGACACCTCAATACGTGTGCTCTCGCCATGAACGCAAGAAGGTCGAAATGTTGTTCGCTCACCTCAAACGAATCCTGAAACTGGATCGGTTACGACTACGAGGAATGACCGGGGCGAACGACGAATTTACCTTGGCGGCTGCGGTACAGAATCTAAGAAGACTGGCGAAACTGACCTCTCAAGGGCCACCGACTACGGGATAGGCACGCCTGGAATCAGCAAAAACCTTCAAATCAACCCATCGACCGAGCTGCATCGATCAACGCAGAACCGAAAAGCCACGCAACGTGGTGAACAGGTTCTGAAGAGACGATCAACTTCGAAATCTTCCAGTTTGAAAATCCGACTTTTTCAACAGAATCGGGCCGATAGCTGCCTTTCACGAGGAAGGACTTCCGACCCACAGCTAACGGTAACGACCTTCATAAATCGGCCAACATCAGACATGTCGTGCTTGCCCTTGTAAAGCGCGGTCTCCTGGTGCCGTTGGCAAAATGGGGCGACTGCGCTGATGCCAAGGTGGAGTCAGGCCGGTGGAAATCTACGCGTGCGCAACCGAGAGATCTGCGTTGAATTCGAAGGTGCGCGCGTTTATTGATGTTCTGAAGCAGGCGCTGCAGCCGGGGCTGCTAAGCCCGAAAGCATAGACAGCCGTCGTAGATGGACCTACCTGGCAAATCCGGGTTTCGATGGGACAGTTCCTGCGAACGCACCGGCCTGCTTACTGATTTCGCAAGGCTCATCTACACAAATACAGATGAGCCTTTCATATCGATACCGCAGGTAGGCGCATTCAATCTGCCTGCCAATCAGCCCAAATGCTCGTTCCCATGCTCTACCACGCCGCCGATAAGGGTGATGGCCGTCGCTTCGGTATGACTGACTACGGTGCTCAGTAGCGGCGAGGAGGACACAACTTTACTGCCGTCAAAGTCTTTGAATATCAAATGAGCAGGGGTCAGATCCGCGACGTGGTTGCCCTGTAGCAACAACTCAAAGTGCGCCCCGTCCCGGTCACTGGCGTCCAGTGATTTGAGCGCGGTCTGAGTGCCGGCGGCGTTCAAGACCACCTTGAGCGTACCGTTGTGTCCATTGCCCAGGCCAAGGAAGCCTGTAGCAGACACGTCGATGACGTCGTTTTCCCTCCCGTTGAAGTCAGTGATCGTGTCCCGCTGTGCGGTGCCCTCATTGTCGTAGCGCTGGCTGTTTCGAAAGTTGCCGTACACGAAGGTATCGGCGCCCGCGCCGCCCGTCAGGGTATCGCCGCCAGCCCCGCCGTCGAGTCGATCATCGCCGGCACCCCCATTAAGCGTGTCCCTGCCTGCACCGCCCAGTAAGGTTTCCGCAGCGCTAGTTCCAATGAGCTTTTCACTGGCGTCGGTGCCTTGGATCAAGGGTTGCAGATTGGCATTGGTGAAGGTATGCAGGAAGTTGCCGTTCAAGGTCAATTCGAAGCGTTCCCCCAGCACGTCCGCATCCAGACTCTTCAGATAAGTGACGTTCTTGGCCTCGTTGTAAGCCAGCACGAGCGTGTGGTTGTGGCCATTCCCCAGCCCGGTGAAGCCGATGCCGCCACCTGCAACGTCGATCTTGTCATGGGCCACGTCGAAATCGGTGATCACATCCGCATACGACTTGGTCGCAGTGCGATAGCTGTGACTGACCGTATCGAAGCGGAAAATATCATTCCCCTCGCCACCGGTGAGCTTGTCTACGCCAGTGCCACCGATCAGGGTGTCGTTGTTGCCCTTGCCGTTGAGGGTGTCGTTGCCAGCGCCGCCGTATATCACGTCCTGAGTGATGTCACCGTTGAGCTTGTCGTTTGAACGGGTACCGTAGGTGTGGATAGAGTCGGTATTGTCCGAAACTTCGCTGCCGGCGAGCGCGGCAATGGCGCCAGTTTGGGTGTGACTGATGACGTTGTGCGTGTACGAATTGTCAAACACGGCGTTGCTTTCGCGGATGCCGTAAGTGGACTGTTCGCTGCCAGTGATGATATTGCCGGTCACCCTGATGTCGTGGGACTTGCTGGAGGTATTTACCTTGGTCACGCCGTATACCTGAATTTCGGACACGGGACTGCCTAGAGAATTATTGTGGACGGTGTTTGAAAAGACGGCGCCGTTTACGCTGCTTGCGATATATATCCCGCTGCCCTTGTTGTCGTGAATATCGACGCCAGTGATCTCGAACTGACGGGCGAACGCGGTGTGGATTCCGTCATCGCCATTGCCGTAGACTTCGCCGCCCTTGACGGTAGTGCCGGTGCCTTGCACGAATATTCCGGTGTCGGTATTGCGATAGGCGTCGTTGTCCACTACCTGGACATCGCCGCCGACGTTGAAACCGATCCGGTTTGCGTAGGCGACATTGTCATGCAACAGGCTGTCAGTCATTGCATAGGCGCGCACACCGTAGTCATTGTCATGGGCGACGCTGTTGCTCAGCTCTACCTGCACCAAACCATTGGTGCCCTGCAAATCGAAACCGTTGCCCGCTGCGTTCTTGGCTTCTACGCTATCGATCTTGACCTTAGTCCCGCTGCCATTCAGCCAGCCCGATAAATACCCTGTGTTGTGCTGAAGGTTGCCATCAAGGGTCAGCTTGCTGGCCCCCACATCGTGTGTGCCGTTGGCGGTCAAGATGCCAGTGACGGCGGAGGGCAGGTCGTTCGCCAGCTTGAGTGTCGAGACGCCCATGCCTTGTCCGACTAGTGAAACATTGCTCTTCAGGGCAAGGCAACTGCCCGTCGTTGCGCTGACCATGTAAGTGCCCTCGGGCAAGTACACCTGTCCGCCGCCCGCCGCAGCGGCGGCATCGATGGCTTTTTGAATGGCGAGCGTATCGTTGCTGCTGCCATTGCCCTTTGCGCCGAAATCCTTGACGTTGAAGTTTGCCATGATGACTCTCTGCTGGGGATTGAAGTGTCTCCTTATCCACCAGGGAGCCAAAGAAGCGGTGCGGTCCCGGACAACGAACAGACTGCATGAGGGTTGAACTGCGCAACAGTGTGGTTGAAATCCAAGGGTTTACCAGCGCGCTGACCGCCGTCTATCGAAAGTGGGATCAAAGCGGAAGAATGGTATGGTGGTGTAGTGCACGTGGGTCGGGAGCAGCTTATCTAGCCCGGCCGGCTGGGCTAGATACGCGCGGTGACGTCCTCAGGAGCGCCATGCACCCGGCATCGAACAAGTCAGGCGACGGGATGCCTTCGCGCGGCACCTCGGCCTTTCTGGCGCTATGCCATTTGCCGTTGCCGTCCATCTTGCAGGGGATACGCTTGCCCTGATCGAGCAGCTCGGGCAGTAGGCGTCGGTAAAACTGACCCAACCGGCCTTGATCGCCACTTTTGCATGCGCGCTTGTCGTAGAACCGCCTCTTGCAGCACAAAGGAAGGTCTTGCCGCTCGACATGGATCGAACCACGTTCGCCACGCCCATATCTTCAACTCGCTTGGCGAACTGGACGCCGTGCCACGGGCATCGACCACGACGGTGCCGTTCGAGAGCCGGGCGGTGTAGTCGGCGATCGGTCGCGCCAGTGCAGTTCATGCCGATGCTGAGAATAGGATGGCCATGCTCTCGATCCGGCGCGGTTCTGCTTCAATCCGAACACAACGGTAAGCGAGAGCGTCTGTTTTGAAAAAGTCGGCCTTGGTTTCCACGGCAGAAAAGTACGCATCTGAGATTGAAATCCTTACTTTTGGCTGAGGCTTTCGGGCTCAGATTTCACGTAGCAGCGTGCAAAAATGGCGTTTTCTCCGGTCAATTTCCGGACAGTTTGAGCGCAGCGACTTTTTCAACACAATCGGCCAATTTCTGCCTTTCGCGACCGTCCGCTTTGGCTTGAGTATCTTTACCAATGTCGAATTGTGGGAATACTAATTACCCCGGCCTAGGAGCCGGGGATTCTCACCAAGTACCCTTACCGGCAATACCTGCTAGCGCTTTAGCATCCCGTTTGGTCATGGCAGGGGCAGCTGCGCAATGGCTTAACATGGGCCATTTGTACTAAAGTTAGCGAGTTTATGTCATCTACATAAACTCGCTAACTTTAGTACAGTTGCTATTCACACTTTCCTTGCAGCCGTCGAGTAAGCGTCTACAAGGCGACCATCGTTAGTAATGAACACTCGCTCATTGGTGTTTCCTCGGTTTGGTTAATGCGGTGTCGATTCTGGCCCAGGCAGCGTTGCCAGCGATGGATTCTCTCTGCGACTCCAAGGGGCAGCAGGTTTGCGGCTGACCGAATGCCTGCGAGCAGAGCTGGCCAGCTCTGCAGTGCAGGTCATTGCGGTATTACCAGGGCTCATCGATACCCCGATGAGCCGCGATTTCCCCGGCGCGAAAGCCGATCCCGAGGATATTGCAAAATAGATCGTCAATGCGTGCCTAGAAGGGGTCGATACCCTTTACCCAGGTTCAATGCTGCAGAAGTGACGAAAGGGATGCAGTTGACCGCGAAGCAATAGCCGGAGGCTACTCGGCGTATCTTTGTGCAAACCTCGCGGGACTCTATGAAGACCTCGTATCACCATCGCTTGAGTTAGCAGGGCTCGTGTCGGCGACCACCCTGGCGGCAATTGATGTGCGCGTCTTCAGCGCTATGGCCGGCCTTGACGTAGTGTATTATTTGCCTTGAGGTGCTTTGATTTGGCAATCCAATACGGCGCAACTTACAGCTTATGGCCGCCTGCCGACGCAGCGGGCGAGTGGATCGATCAGTTGCTGCTATATAAGTGGCAACCGGATTCATCGCGTAAGGTGTGAGACTTGCTTCAATCTGGTCGTACTCAAACTGGATGTTTATTTGAACAGCCTGCTCCAATCGCGCTTACTCAATTCGAAACATGCGCTGGCCGAGCCCCCAAATACTCTCCCTGACACCCGTGTCATGGTGTCCTCTGTGGTGTACCGAACTGGGGCTCCATTTTCATCAACTAATACTCCTTTTGCGCCAATCAGCAACGCATGCCCGGCCACAACATCATGTGCAGAAACCGGATAAAGCGAGCAACCGCATACCCCATCGCCAGCGGCAACCTTCGCAAGCCGATAAGCAATCGATGGCATAGCGTGAAATGCAGCCGGCGCGCACAGCTGACTGTTGATTTCGGGTTTGCCATCAGCCGCAGCGCTAACCATTACCGTCGTCTTCTCTGTGAGCAGTTGATCTGAGAGATCGGCGACGATGCTGTGGCCATTTCTCACAAGGTGATCCATACCCTCTGCCCACGCAATGCAGTCGGAAATACCCGATGCAGTGACCGGTGCGTGCACCACCCCAAGCACAGGTTGGCTGTCATGGAGCAGGCCAACAGATATCGCCGAGCCTTTAAGGCCCCTCAGAAAGTCGCTGGTGCCATCGTTCGGGTCGACGACCCAACAGAAAGGGTCTTCAGAAAGTACATGGCCGGTCTCTTCGCCCCACCAATCACAGCTTAGAATTGCCAGCAGTTCCGCGCGAAGCAAAACCTCGATTTCAACATCTATCTCGGCTTTGTCTCCTGACCCTCTCCGGCCACTTGGGCGAGCGTATTCGCTTGCCAGTAGAACACCTACTCGCTCCACAGCTTCAATCACTTGCGGGAGAATCTGCTGCAAACGAAGATTGATCATGATGACCTTCGGGGGTGAGGGACAGGGGCGGATGTCTACCTATGGCATTGCACTCTGGAGCGTACGACTCATTCATGGTCGAGTGATAGCGCTGTAATTCTAGAGGTCTAGCCACTCGCCTGCTTATCCATTTCGGCCGAATGTTTCTATGACCTACCGCAGCGGCCAACACCGGTCTCAGGATTTTGTGTCACCAACGCGGCTTGGCTTAAGCACTATCGATCCGTCAACCAACTCGATGCTCAGTGGATCACCGAGACCAACGTTCATGGCCGCTAGGACATCCGGAGGAAGATCGATTATGAGGTCTCCGCTGCCATCGCCCGGATCCTGGCATCTCACAGTCATCTGCACTGACTCACTCATTGGGCACTCGCTCTACTCTCGGCCGATGAATTGAATCGATATCCTACGCCGATGCATATGCGACCGACAGCTATCGGCCGATTCTGTTGAAAAAGTCGTTTTTTCTGAATGCCAAACCATGAGTTGCTTAAAGCGCCTCTTCCGCGCGCTTCTGCGTGAACTCTCAGTCCAAACGGCTCTGCGGAGATTCAAGATTTCAACCTCCGACGCGTATTTTTTCGTCTCAGAAATGACAGCCGACTTTTTCAATAGAATCGGCCAGAAGCCGACATTCGGAGCATCGAGAATAAACCCGTCTTCCCCCGTCCTTTTAGCCTTTCGCTCAACACTCCACGCTTACGCGGATGGCGCAGATGTTTCTAAGCCGAAGCAGCGCTATTTACCTAATAGGCTTCTCTTCGGTCACATGTGTAACCTCTGCGTAAGACCCGCCCTTGGGCAATCACTGACGGTGCCAATGCACCCAACGGCGGGTGATCAGTACAAACGCCCGGTCCGTTACCAAGCCAATCAACCCAATCAGCAGCACACCCGCAAACACGTAGCTGGTTCTGAAGAAGTTGGTGGCATCGCAGGTAAAAACCCCTGCCGCCCAACACACTTGTCGACGTCGCCGACGCGCTTATAAAAGTTCTCGGGCAGATGGATTCGACTTCAACCATGGCTACGGGATAACCGACGTACGAATGCGCGGCCGACTGGAGGATGAGTGCGGACGCGGCAGTGGCTCAGATCAACCAGGGTCATCAAGAACTATTTTTATCCCGCGCCAGCCGCTTGTCCGCCCCAGGCTGGAGTAAAACCGGTTGACACATCAATGCCATGCCAAGCTGATTCAACCCAACGCCTCCTGCAGAATCATCTCGCTCGCACGCTCTGCCACCGCCATGACCGCGCCCTGGATATTGCCAGACACCATCGATGGCATTACTGAAGCATCGACGATACGCAAGCCTTGCAGACCATGGACTTTCAAGGACGCATCGACCACCGCCCCCTGCCCTTCACCCATCCGGCAGGTGCCGATCGGGTGATAGATCGTCTGCCCTGTGGCGCGGGCGAACGACAGCCACCGGGCATCGCTTTGGGTCTCGGCTCCGGGACTGGTTTCGCTTTCGATGTACCTGCTCAGTGCAGGTTGCTCGACAATGCGACGAGCGATCTGCATGCCCTTGATGAGGCAACGGCAATCCTCCTCGGTACTCAGAAAATTGGGTTTGATCGCGGGCATTACCGAGGGATCGGGCGACTGAATGTGAATGCTTCCGGTGGACTTAGGCCGCAACTGGCTGACACCGAGTGTCATGCCAGGGTGGCGGTCGAGAATGCGCTCGGCGGCGTTTGCATAGCTGGCGTGCACAAAGAAATACTGAATGTCCGGGGTTTCCATGGCTGGATCGGTTTTGACGAAACCGTGTACTAGCCCCGTGCCCAAGGTGAGGATGCCAGTGTGTCGACTGAAATACTCTGCGGCGGCCAAGCCCAGCCGCCAGCCACGGGCCATTTCGTTTAACGTCAGCGTGTTTTTGAGTCGCCAGTTCATACGGGTGGCGAAATGATCGATGTAATTCTCCCCGACGCCTGGCAGCCCGTGACGCAGCGGTACGCCTGCTGCGCGCAGCACCTCTTCGCGACCTATGCCCGAGAGCTCCAACAATTGAGGGGTCTGAATCGCACCCGCACATAGAATCACCTCGCGCTCGGCGCGGACCTGATGTTCGCCACTTGGGGTGCGATAGGTCAGGCCGACGCAACGCTGCCCTTCGAGGGTCAGGTTGAGGACATGGGCGTGGGTGATGATTTCCAGGTTGGCGCGTTGGCGCGCCGGGGTCAGGTAGGCATCCACTACGCTCCAGCGTCGGCCCTGATGCTGGAACACCTGGTAATAACCAAAGCCGTCCTGAGAGGTGCTGTTGTAGTCCTCGTTGCGTGCCTGTCCATCTTGCAGCGCTGCATCAAGAAACGCCTCGGCGATGGGAAACCGCTCACTGACTTGGTGGATGTGCATAGGCCCATCCCTGCCACGGCTCGCATCACCCTGAGGGTAAGCTTCGAACTTGCGAAAGTAAGGCTGCAAAGTCTTGAAGTTCCAACCCTTGGCGCCGCCCTGTTCCCAAGCGTCGTAATCGCCAGGCTGCCCACGCACGTAGATCATCCCGTTGATAAGACTGGAACCTCCCAACCCTTTGCCCCTTGGCACCGCGATGATCCGGCCTTGGGTACTGTCCTCAGGCGCTGTCTGAAAACGCCAGTTATAGCGCCGATCTACCAGCAGCTTGCTGAAACCGGCCGGGATCGGAATCCAGAACCCCTCGGGTTCGCCACCCGCTTCAAGCACCAGCACCCGATATTGGCCATTGGCGGTCAGGCGGTTGGCAAGAATGCAACCGGCTGTGCCACCTCCGACAATGATGAAATCATAGCGGCTCATGATTGTTCCTCGCTCAGCGGCACACCCATGCCAGCGGCCATCAGTTCAATCTGACTACTGAGCATGGGCAGCCCTTCATGAATACAACAGCCGCGTGCCTGAGCGGCGAAAAGCAACGCTGTCATCGGCGGTTGCATGATGATCTCAGCAACGATCTGCGTTGGCTCCAGGCCATGAACATCACAGGGCAGCGCGTCACCTTCGCGCAGCCCAAGCGAAGTGGCGTTGACCACCAGATCATGGCCACCAGGGTCACGGCTGCCGACTTCAACGCTCAGTGAGGGGAAAGCACTGCGCACTCTGGCCACTAGCTCTAGGGCTTTTGCCTGCGTCCGATTGGCGATGGTCAGGCGCGTGACGCCGGCCTCAGCCAACGCGAAGGCAATCGCATTAGCCGCGCCACCTGCGCCCATCAGATAGACGCTATACCCTGCGGGCTCCAGGCCGCAACGGCGCAACCCGGCAACAAATCCGGTGCCGTCGAGTATGTCGCCGTACAACTGACCGTCCTCGAGCCGCCTGACCACGTTGACTGCGCCGACCCGTTGCGCCTGCACCGAAAGCTGATCGCACAGCTCGAGCATTGCGGTCTTGTGCGGTACGGTAACGATGAACCCTTCCAGATTGGCCAAGGCTCGCAGCCCTGTCACGGCCTGAATCAGGTCACTTGCGCGCACATGCAACGCGACCATAAGTCGGTCTGCACCCCGCTGCCTGAATAATTCGTTCATGAGCTGCGGCGTTTTCACGTGGTGAATCGGGTCGGCAATGATCGCGTAAAGACGCGTTGCGCCGCCTATATCGCTGATATCTTTCATGCTCGTCACGCCTGAATCAAAAAGGGAATACGCCCAGACCGGGGCTGGTTTTTCAGCGCATCAACCAACCACCTGCGACATCGAGCACCTGGCCGGTGATGAAATCGCTTTCGGCCGAGGTCAGAAAGCATGCCGCCTGCGCCACTTCCAACGGCTGCCCAAGACGTTGCAGGGGCGTCTGGTCGATGACCGCCTGATTAGCCTGGGCGGACACCGTTTTGAGCAGCGGTGTTTCAATACGCCCAGGTGCCAGTGCATTGGCGGTTATCCCATAAGGCCCCAGCTCACCCGCCAGATGTCGGGTCAGACCGATAATGGCCGCCTTGGTCGCGCTGTAATGAGCGGCCACCAACGGCAGATAAGCGCTGCCCGCCACCGATGACATACTCACGATGCGCCCAAAACCACGTTCGACCATGCCTCGCGCCAGCAAGCTCGACAGGTTGAACGCTCCATTGAGATTGACCCCTACTACGCGATTCCACTCATCTGCCGTCATTTGCCAGATCGGCGCTGGCTGGCCGTCGTGTTTCGGTGAAATACCCGCATTGTTGATCAGGGTGTCGATAGGCCCCAGAGCGTCAGCCAGTTGGGCACAGGCGGCCTCGCACTGGGCAAAGTCAGCCACGTCCGCCTGCCGCCAGGCCACCTGATAACCTTCGTCAGACAAGCTTTGCGCCTGTTCACGGGCACGACGCTCATCGGCATCGAGAATCGCAACGGCCGCACCCTCCTCGCAGTAATGCCGGGCAATGGCGGCACCAATGCCGCTGCCCGCACCGGATACCAGCACCACACGGTTTTGATGACTCAGGCTCATGGCGCCACCTCCAGCATAATCTTGCCAATATGCTGGCTGCTTTCCATCAACCGATGGGCCTGCGCCGCATCCGCCAGAGCGAACGTCTCATGGATCACTGGACGACAACGTCCTTCACTGAGCAACGGCCAGACGTGGTTCAAAAGCTCCGTGGCGATGGCCGCCTTCTGTTCGACGCTGCGAGGGCGCAGTGTCGAACCGGTGAAGGTCAGGCGTCGAAGCATGATCGGCATGGCGTCCAGTTCCAGCTTGCTGCCCTCCAGAAAAGCAATCTGCACCAGCCGTCCTTCCAGAGCCAGTGACTGAATGTTGCGCCGGATGTAATCGCCACCCACCATGTCGAGAATCACGTCGACACCTCGACCACCGGTGATCTTCCCCACTACATCTACAAAATCTTCCTGGCGATAATTGATTGCCTGATTCGCGCCAACCCGCAGACAAGCTTCGGCTTTTTCCTGGCTGCCCACCGTCGTCAGCACCGTGGCGCCAAACTGGCGAGCCAACTGAATAGCGGTCAGGCCGATACCACTTGAGCCGCCGTGGACCAGCAAGGTTTCCCCGGCTTGCAATCGGCCACGCTCGAACACGTTGGTCCAGACCGTAAAATAATTTTCCGGAAGCGCTGCGGCTTCCAGCAGCGACAAACCAATGGGTACGGGCAGGCAATGCACAGCGGGCGCGACACAGTACTGGGCGTAACCTCCCCCCGGCGTCAGCGCACAGACCTGGTCACCCGGCCGCCATTCTGTGACCTGATCGCCCACGCTCATGATCTCGCCGGACACTTCCAGACCCAGCCAGGGTGAAGCATCAGCCGGTGGCGGATAACTGCCAGAACGCTGCAGGACGTCCGGGCGGTTGACCCCGGCGTAGACAACCCGGATCAGCACATCGCGCGGTCCTGGTTGCGGTACCGGCGCTTCTGCCAAATGCAGACATTCAGCCGTGCCGCCAGGACGGTGCTCGATGTAGCGCATGGTTTCAACATTCATGAAATTGCTCCTTCAAAGACCCAGATAGGCCCGCTTCACATGGGGGTTGTCGAGGAGTTCCCGGCCGCTACCGCTGAACGCTACGGTGCCGTTCTCCAGAACGTAGCCACGGTGGGCGATTCGCAGGGTGTGCACGATGTTCTGCTCGACGATCAAGACCGTGGTGCCCAGCGTAAGAATCTGGTCGATGATTTCGAACACTTGTGCGACCAACAACGGCGACAGGCCCAGGGACGGCTCGTCAAACATCAACAGTTTGGGCTCGGACATCAGGCCACGGGCGATGGCAACCATCTGCTGCTCGCCACCTGACAACGAGCCGGCATGTTGATCGAGGCGCTCGCGGACCCTAGGGAAAAGTTCCAGCACCTGTTCCAGGCGATGCTTGTAGCCGGCCCGAGCGCTTCGCTTGTAGGCACCCATAAGCAAGTTGTCGCGCACGCTGATGAAGGGGAACAGCTGTCGACCTTCGGGGACCAGCGTAATACCTGCGTCCACAATCTGGTCCGGACGGCGACCGTCCAGGCGTTGTCCCTGGAATTCGATGGTGCCTTGGGTCGGCCTCACAATGCCGCACAGGCTGCGCAAGGTGGTAGTTTTGCCCGCCCCGTTGGCACCAACGATGGTCACGACTTCGCCGGCATTGACCTCGATCGAAACGCCGCGCAGCACCTCGGTCCCTTCGTAGCCTGCGTGGATATTGTCGAGCTTAAGCATGGCTGTACTCCTTGCCCAGATAGGCCTCGATCACCAGCGGATTACTCACCACTTCCTGCGGGGTGCCTTGCATTAGCACGGCACCGGAGCTGATCACCACGATGCGGTCGGACAAGCTCATGGTGGCCTGCATGATGTGCTCGATCATCAGCACGCTGACCCCGGCATCCCGTACGCGGCGAATGATCTCGATGGCCTTGGCAACGTCCGTCGGGCTAAGCCCGGCCATCACTTCGTCAAGCAGCAGGACACGTGGACGGGTGGCCAGGGCGCGAGCTATTTCAAGGCGTTTCATGCCACCCACTGTCAGGTTGCGCGCACGAGTGTCGAGCAGCGCGGTCAGGTCAGTCAGTTGGGCAACCTGGCAGGCAATGGCCCGCGCCTCGTCTGCGTCCCGGGTGTTCATAAAAGCACCGAGCATGATGTTCTCGCACACACTCAACTCGGCGAACGGCTGCACGATCTGGAAGGTCCGACCGATCCCGGCCATGGCAAATCGCGCCGGACTGGTCGGCGTGCTCCACTGCCCGTCAGTGCCCCGCACGCGGACCCGCCCCTTGGTCGGCAGGATGAAGCCTGACAACTGATTGAACACCGTGGTCTTGCCAGCGCCATTGGGGCCGATGACGCCGACGATTTCGCCTTCGTGCAGGGTCAGGGAAACATCGTCGGTAGCGTGAAGCCCGCCAAAGAATTTGTGCAGATTCTCGGCGACCAGAATTGGCTCGCCACGCGCCGGTGTAACGGTGGCAACCGACGCGGCGGGCATGGGTAGCGCTATTGGCGCCTTATAGCCGGGTAACTTGTCGATCCACACCAGTACCCGGTCGCCAAAGCGGCCCACCAATCCTTGGGGAATGGTCAGGACCACGGCCACCAGCACGATCCCATAAACCAGCCCGTGTACACCGCTGCCCATGTCGCCCAGCCAGCCTCGGGCCAGCTCGGCCAGCGGCAGCACCAACAACGTGCCCACCAACGGTCCGGATACCGTACCCAACCCGCCGATCAGCGCGAACATGGCAATCTGGATGGATAGCTCCAGAGAGAACATTGCGCCTGGCTCGATAAACGTCATGTACATGGCGTGAAAACTACCCACGAGGCTGGTCAGAAACGCCGAGATCATTACCGCAGCCAGCTTGACCCGGACCGCGCTGACCCCCACCGCCTGGGCGGCATCTTCACGTTCACGCACGGCGATCAGGTAATAGCCCAAACGCGAATGCTTGATCTTGAGTGACACCAGCAAGGTCACTGCCAACAATGCGAAGGCGATCAACAGATAGGGCCAGCGCTCGCGAAACAACATCCACTGCACGCCCAGTTTCAATGGCACTGCCAAACCGGTGGCACCGCCGGTAATGTCCTGCTGATTGATCGCCAGCAAGCGAATCACTTCAAGCACGGCAATGGTGGCCAAGGCAAAAAAAGGACCGCGTAATCTGAAGCACGGCCAGCTAACCATCACTGCCAGCACAGTTGACAGCGTCGCGCCGATGAACATCCCCACCCAGGGTGACAGGCCGAAATGCATCAGCAATAACGTGCTCGTGTAAGCACCAACGCCATAGAAAACTGCGTGGCCCAATGACAACTGGCCAGCGAAGCCGCCGACAATATTCCAGGCACTGGCCAGGGCGGCATAGCTGCATGCCAGGATAAACAGGTGGAAGACAAAATTGGAGCCTATCGACACCGGGATGATCAATAGAAGCGAGAGCGCCAACAGGCTCATGTAACAACGCGGGTGAGTCAGCTTCATGGCAGTTCTCCCTATTCCGAACCCCGTCCCGCACCGAGCAGGCCGGTGGGACGGAAGATCAAGATGGCAAGGAAGATCAGGAAGTACACGACCTCCTTGAGATCTGGCGCGATGTAAAAACCGGCCAGGCTGTCGACGATGCCAATCAGCATCGAGCCCAGCAGCGCACCGGACACACTGCCCAGCCCACCCAACACGACGATGACAAAGGCGGTCAGCACAAAGAAACTGCCGACGGTTGGGAATACTGGGTACTGCGGGGCAATCATGCCGGCTGCCAGTCCCAGGCAAGCGCAGCCCAGACCAAACGCGAACACGTAGATATTCTTGACATTGACGCCCATCAATTGCGCCGCATTGCGATGCTGCGCCGTAGCCCGCACGGCACGTCCCAGAAAGGTGTTATGCAGAAACCAGTGCAGCCCTGCCACCAGCACCAGCGATACCGCAAAGGTCAGCAATTGGCCCGTGCCTGCACGCAGGAAACCCACTGACAGATTGCCAGTGCCAAGCCCGCTAGGATTGCTGATGGTCAGCACGTCAGCGCCGAAGATCAGCAATGCCGCATTCATCAAGGCGATCGATACCCCGACCGTAGCGAAAATCTGGATATGGCCTTGGGCACTCAACAATGGCTGAATGATAAAACGCTGCATCGCCGCACCTGCGGCAAACAGCAGGATTACCACAGGCACGATGGCTGCGTAGGGATGCAAGCCTAAATGCTGGTTAAGCAAGTAGACCGCGTACAGGCCGATCATCAGAAACTCGCCATGGGCAAAGTTCACCACACGCACGATGCCGAAAATCAACGTCAGGCCAATGCTGATGATTGCCAGTGTGCCGCCCAGTAACAGACCGTTGAGCACCAACTGCAAGAAAATTTCCATGCTGCCCTCACATCGCCCGCGCGAGCTATAAAAGCTCGACCCAGGCGGGCTGTGGATGAACCAGACGAGGCGTCAGGGTTGGGAAGTGAAACGCGCTTTGGTCACGGCCGCTGACGCTGGATACACCGTCATCAACTTGCCGTCCTGCCACTGCATGATGGTGGTCTCGGCCCTTTCGTTCTGGCCATTCGCGGCAAATTTGGCACCGATCCCGGCAGCTGTCTGGCCCACTGGCACGTCGATTTTGCTCACCGCGTCACGGATATCGTCAGCCGATAGCGACTTGGCCTGGTCCATTGCGTCCAAGAACAGCTTGGCGCCCACGTAATTGATCAAGCTGTGGCCCGAACGCGGCTCCATGTTGTACTGCTTACGATAAGCATCGGCGAAAGCCTTGATTCCCGGTGCTCCAGCCTCATTGGTCTGGAACTGCGGGAAATCAACATCCAGCACGCCTTCGATGTTCTGAGCGCCGACGGCTTGGGCGGTGTCTTGCATCGAATACCCGCCACCCGCACCCACAATTGCCTTGGGCAGGTAACCGGCTTCGCGAATCTGCCGGAAGAACAACGTGGTGTCGTTCTGGTAGGAGGTCTGCAGGACAACATCAGCCTGCGCACCCTTGAGCCGCAGAATCAATGAAGACAGGTCCACAGCCTTGGCGGAGTAAGGCAGCACCTCAACGATGTGCAAACCTTTTTCGGCGGCAAACTGTTTCTGGAAGCCCGCGATGGTTGTGCCGTACAGGGCATCCTCGTGGATGATGGCGATTTTCAGCTGCTTGGCATCAACCTTGAGCGCTGGAGCAATGATATCGGTGATGGCAGTGATGGTGCCTTGAGCGAAGTTTTTCGCCGTAGGGTTGCTGCGAAACACATATTTCATGCCGCGCTCTGTGATGGGGTCGGACACCGCCCCCAATTCGAAATACGGCACCCCGGCCAACTCGGTCACCTGAGTCGCCGCAAACGAAAGTGCCGACGAATAACTGCCGAACACCGCTACCACGTTTTCATTGGATACCAGCCGGCGCGCAGTACCCACAGCTTGACCTGCATCCACGGCATCGGACTTGATCAAAGCGATTTGCTCACCCTTGATGCCGCCGGCGGCATTACGTTCGGCCACTGCCATTTGCGCGCCACGGAAACTTTCGTCTCCGAGCAGCGCTAAACCGCCACTTAAAGGGAATAGCGCACCGATTTTTACGTCAGCATGAGCGCCTAGTGAGGCGCCGAGAAACAGGGCAGCGAGGCTGGGTGTAATCCAGCGAAGGGTCTTCATTGTTGTGTTCTCCTGGCAATCATTCAGCGTCGAAAAGCTGAACTTGAACCGGTTCAAGTTGCACAGCAAAAAAATGCCCGAAGGCCGTGCTGCGAAAAATCTGAACGGTTCTGGTTTTTGGATTTATTCTGACCAAGAACTTATTTGAATCGGTTCAAGTTGTAGCCGAATCTAGCAACCTGTCAAGCAAGGAGCCGACGATATGCTGCAAAAGCCCAAGCTGCGCGATGTAGCGAAACTCGCTGGTGTGTCGGTGGGCAGCGCCTCACGTGCGATCTCGGCACCCGATCAGGTTCGTCCCGTTACCCTGGCAAAAGTAGAAGCCGCGGTGCTGCAGCTGGGCTACGTGCGTAACGGTTCAGCCCGGGCCTTGGCGTTGCGGCGCACATTCAGCGTCGGCGCTATTTTTCCAACCCTCAACAACCCTATTTACGCCGACTCCATCCAGGCCATCCAGCAGCGTCTAAATGCTCGCCAGTATCAGCTGATCATTGCCTCCCACGAATACGACCGAGCCCGGGAACTGGCCAGCGTAAGGAACCTCATCGACCGAGGCGTGGAAGGCTTACTGCTGGTGGGCACCGATCACGATCCTGCCGTATTCGATGCCCTGCGCATCGCCCAAACGCCTTACGTCCTGATGTGGTCTCTGGATGAAGGCGCAGATCACTACTGTGTTGGCTTCAACAATCAAGCCGGTGGTGAACTGGTTGCCCGACATCTACTGGACCTCGGTCACGTCCGGCTTGCCGTACTCAGCGGTCAGCGTCAATTCAACGAGCGAGCACGCTACCGAACAGAAGGCGTGCGGCTTGCACTGCAAGCACACGGTCTGATACTGCCCGAATCGCATGTAATCGAGCAGCCCTTCTCATTTGAAGGCGGTCGTGCAGGCCTGCGCGCGGCCATGGCGCTTGAGCCACGTCCCACCGCGCTGATCTGCAGCACTGACATACTCAGCTTTGGCGCCTGCGACGAAGCCCGACGCATGGGAGTCGAAGTTCCCGCAGATGTGTCCATTACCGGATTCGACGACATCAGTTTCGCCGCCATGTGCGTGCCAGCATTAACCACGGTTCGCGTGCCCATTGTTGAAATAGGCAATCGCAGCGCGGACGCCCTGATCGCACAAATTGAAGGTGATAAACCCCCACTTCATGAATGTCTGGAAATCAGGTTAGTCATTCGCGAAAGCACGGCACCTGCCTCGCAACACATCCCGTAAACAGGGTAAAGAAATTACCTCAAATGCGGCACTTGTCACGATGGAAAGCGCCGATCTCATCCGGATCTCAACCCGTCCCTGGCCGCTCCGAAGTGCGCTACAGCAGATGCTTGCGCAAATGCTCAAGCAGGCGCTCGGCCCGAACCGACAGGGCCCATTCGGCGCGATGCAGCAACCACAACGTGTCGACCACCTTCGCGCCGTTTTCAATGACCTAAATGGCGGATAGTCTGGCAAAGGACCGTCGCGCATAGCGTGGGATGACTGTGAAGCCTATTCCGCGGGCGACTGAATCGAGGATCAAGATGATCTGATTGGTATAGCCGCTGACCGGCAAATTGCGCACATCAGGCGCGTCCGGAAAGCGTCTGCTGAGCAGCCGTCCTGCCATCGCTTGGTTGTCGGGATGATCGATGAAGCCAAGCTGTTCCAGATCTGGCCAGTCTTTAACCACAACGCCTACTGGCGCGACAAGTACCACCGGCTCCTCGGCAAAGTGGCTGACTGTCAGCCGTCGATCATCCGGCCGCAACGTCCACTAGCCCAAGTTCGAAGCGATTCTCCAGCGCCGCATTCAGTACCTCGGTTCTGATGTCCGGTGATCATCGTATTTAGCTTGGCTTTGGATAACTTTTGGTCGACTTACCCTTCTGGGTTTCCTGAGTTTGGCTGTGTTTTTCGGGGGCAACTGCGACCCTGCCCGTTTCAAGCGAAACGGTTTGCCCATGGCGTGAGGAATGGCCGTCCTGATGTTTGCAGCTTCAAGACAGAAAATATAATTCTCGTTACACAAAATATTCCTCAAGACTGGCCGATACTGTTAGAGGGTGCCCGGACTCTTTTGCAGTCGCGCCCGCGTTGACAAGCCTGTCTACTTGTTAACGAACGACGCACGGAGTGCATTTCGTTGTCTTCCAATGAGAATAATCCATGTACCTGAGAAATATAAATATCGCACCGCGGGCGTTTCTGGGATTTGCATTTATCGCTTTATTGGTCATTGCTCTGGGTTTTTTTGCCCTCAATCGGATGTCTGTCATCCGGGAAGCGACTATTCAAATGGAGACGAATAGTCTGCCCAGCGTAGGCTTCCTTGGGGATATCACGGAAAACGTGCTGCGTTTGCGCATTACCTCATTTCGTATTTTGATCAATCGTGAGCCCGCGCTATTAAAAGGCACCGACGAAAGAATGCGTGAGCTTGCCGGCAAAGTTCAGCAAGCCAAGAGCAACTACGCGGCACTGCCTTCTGCAGGCGAAGAACTTGATTTGTATAAACAATTCGATGCCACGCTGGACAAGTACCTGGTCGCGCAAAACGAGGCGCTGGAGCTGTCGCGGCAAGATAAAGTCGACGAGATGCGGACACTGATCAACTCCCGGATGAAAGACGGTTCGGACTTGATGGGTGAGCAACTCAGGAAGTTGGTGGCGATTAACAAGGCCAATGCCAGCGCGGATTCAAAAATTGCCGGTGAGCAATACAGCGGGGCTATCAAGGCGATCATTGCCGTGGCGGTCGCGGCGGCACTGTTGACTGTGTTGTTGGCCTGGCTGTTGACCCGCAGCATCGTGACGCCTCTGAGCCGGGCTGTGCGCGCGGCACAGGATATTGCCGGGGGCAACCTCACCATGCCCATCGAGGTCGATGGCAAGGATGAATCTGCCCGCTTGCTTGAAGCACTGGCAATCATGCAGCGCAATCTGCGCCAGACCATTGAACAGATTTCCGGGTCTGCCACGCAACTGGCCTCGGCGGCCGAAGAACTGAGCGCCGTCACTGAAGAGTCCTCACGCGGACTGCAGCAGCAAAATAACGAGATCGAACAGGCGGCCACCGCCGTCAACGAGATGACCGCCGCGGTGGAAGAAGTCGCGCGCAACGCGGTCTCGACCTCCGAGGCTTCCCAGGCGTCGAATCAGACGGCACGCCAGGGCCGCGATAAAGTGCTCGAAACCGTCAAGGCCATTCAGGCCATGACTCAGGACGTGCAAACCACCTCCAATCTGGTCGAAGGCCTGGCCGAGCAAGGTCGGGATATCGGCAAGGTGCTGGACGTAATTCGCTCCATCGCCGAGCAGACCAACCTGTTGGCCCTCAACGCGGCCATTGAAGCGGCACGGGCAGGCGAAGCGGGACGCGGGTTTGCGGTAGTGGCCGACGAAGTTCGCGCCTTGGCGCACCGCACCGCTCAATCCACTCAGGAGATCGAGCAGATGGTGGCCGGGATTCAAAGCGGCACCGGCAACGCCGTGCAGTCCATGGCGCTCAACACCAACCGTACGCAGTCGACGCTTGAACTGGCGCGCTCTGCTGGCGACGCACTGGAGCAGATCACCGAAGCCATTTCGCAGATCAACGAACGCAACCTGGTGATCGCCAGTGCGTCAGAGGAGCAGGCTCAGGTTTCCAGGGAAGTGGACCGCAATCTGGTCAACATCCGCGATCTGGCGACCCAGTCGGCTGCCGGCGCCAACCAGACCAGCGCGGCCAGCCATGAGTTGTCACGGCTGGCAGTGGACCTGAACGCAATGGTCGCGCGTTTCGTGGTTTGACCTGGCCTGCATGTCGGATGCTGAAGCCGGTCCTACGAAATGCATCCAATTCAATGACTATACGCACGTATGAATGAAGCCGGCTTCAAGACTGCGTATCTTGCCTGGGATTGAGCCTGCCAAGGCTCCAACCCGGGCGTTGCATGCCAAGGAAGGATAATGAACACCATCTCTACGTCAGCGGGCCTGACGACGTCGGCGTCTGCCTATTCGGTGCAGACCGCGTCAGCCGCCTATGGGCAGAAACGTACTGCGTACGATGACTCGGCCACCCAGCAAACCGGCAATGAAGACGCGGTCAGCTTCTCCCGCACCGCCAGCGATTACAGCAGTGCCATCGGCAGCAATGCGCCTTACTTCCCCATCCGCTCGGGCATGAATGCCGACGCGCTGATTCTGGGTGTATCCAGGCCAGGCACGGTGTCCAGTTCCAAAGATAAAACCTTTACTGAAGTGGCCACCGATGCCCGCAAGCGCATGGATGACAAATACGCATTGATGAATGCCAGCGGCAAGCCTTACGACAAGAGTGATCAGGATCGCAACTCACTGATGGGCGATCTTGACCGGCGTTCGCTCAATGCCGTCGCCACCAATAAAGACGGGAAGTTCACGGCAGAAGAGCAGGATGCGGCCAAAGGCCTGATGCGCCAGCAATCGAGGCTCGCAACCGGCTATTACGTCGGGCCGGACGACCAGAAGAAAGGCTGGAAGGATCCCTTTGCCAATGATCCTGTCGGCCGTGCCAATGCGGCGTTGAGTTTCCTGGAAGGCATGAGCCCCGAGGAAAAAGCCTCGCCAGAATGGTTGTCCCAGCACCAGACGCTGCAGTCGGCACTGGCACAGGTCGATCAGACGGATCCGACCCGCGCCGCCCCTAAAAAGCACTTCCCGATCCTTGCGGAAATCCTTGCCGAGAGCGGCAGTTACTTCGATTAAGCCAATACCTGTCAAAAGACAGCGTTCCCGAAGGCCCCTCTGGTGGGCCTTTTTGGTGTCCGGGCCCGTGCAAATCGGCCTGAGACATACCTGAGTATGAATAGCTAAGACCTATACATGACGCAGCCGACCGTGAGTAGGACAGACGCGACCCAGGCCAGTCGCTAAATTGGACCCATGCACCAGCGCCTGCTGAACCCGCTCGGAAGTTCCGGACCAGGCACTGAAATCAGGGTTCACACCGTCTTATCCATCGACCGGAGTCATTGCCATGTCTGTATTAAACGCACCCGTCGAACTTCAGGTATCGATGCGCAATATCGAGGTAAAGGGCAATTGGCTCGAACGCATAAACCTGCCCTTTTTCTTTTCGCCTGATTTGCCTGGCAGCGTTGGCAACGTAGTCGATCAGCGCAGTGACCTGCTGGAGTCCCGGTTATTGCACGCGTCGATGTCAGCGCGACTTCTGTATGACGGCCAATCGAATCAATACGCTCTACCGCTTTGATCTAACACCCCGGTCTGGCCTCTCCTTCCATGGCCGGGTTTCAGCGCTCACCCCATTGGGGCTGAGCGCTTTTTTTATGGGGCGCCCGTTTTCCGAACACTTACCGCAACAGATAAACATCAAGGAACCGCTATGCATCCGGACTCATTACGAACTAATCGGCTCAGGGGCGGATTAGTAAAACTTTCCAACCGGCAAACTATGGAGGTGCTTCATGGGTGAATACCGCAAGTTATGGTGGGGCTTGATCGGCATCCTGGGCATCACGTTTTGCCTGTTGGGCTGGTTTGGCCGTGAAATCTACCGCCAGGCGCCGCCTATCCCCGAACGCGTGCAAAGCGTCGATGGACAGCTGTTGTTCGATGCCAAGACCATCCTCGACGGTCAAACCGCGTGGCAAAGCATCGGTGGCATGCAGCTGGGATCGATCTGGGGCCATGGCGCCTATCAGGCGCCGGACTGGACCGCTGACTGGTTGCATCGCGAGCTGACCGCCTGGCTGGAACTGGCCGCAGAGCACGCCTATGGCAAAGCCTACAACGAGACCAGTGACGATCAGCAGGCCTTGCTGCGCCATCAACTCAAGCGCGAATACCGGGGCAACCGTGTGGTCGACGGGACGCTGGTTTTGAGTGATCGCCGGGTCCAGGCAATCGCGCAGACTGCCAGCTACTACGACGCACTGTTCGGCGGCGATCCCGCCCTGCACGCCAGCCGTGTCAGTTTCGCCATGAAAGAAGTCACGCTGCCTGATCCCGCCCGCCGCCAGCAAATGACCCGCTTCTTTTTCTGGACGGCCTGGGCCGCTGCAACCGAACGCGACGGGCAACCGGCGACGTACACCAACAATTGGCCGCACGAGCCGTTGATCGACAACACTCCCACTGCGGAAAACATGATCTGGTCCATGGTCAGCATCATCGTGCTGCTTGCCGGGGTGGGTTTCCTGGTCTGGGCCTGGGCCTTCCTGCGCAAACATGACGAAGCCGAGCCGGTCGTGCCGAGCCATGACCCCATCAGTCTGTTGACTCTGACTGCGTCACAAAAAGCCTTGGGCAAGTACCTGTTGCTGGTGGGCGCGCTGTTTGGTTTCCAGGTCATGATGGGCGGCCTGACGGCGCATTACACCGTTGAGGGCCAGGATTTCTATGGCCTGCCCCTGTCCAAGTGGTTCCCCTATTCACTGACCCGCACCTGGCACCTGCAAAGCGCGATGTTCTGGATTGCCACGGGTTTTCTGGCTGCCGGACTGTTTCTGGCGCCGATCATCAACGGTGGCAAGGATCCAAAATGGCAGAAGCTGGGAGTTGATCTGCTGTTCTGGGCGCTGGTCGTGGTGGTCATTGGTTCTTATACCGGTAACTTCCTGGCCATCGCGCAACTAATGCCGGCCGAGTGGAGTTTCTGGCTGGGCCACCAGGGTTATGAATACGTGGACCTTGGCCGGTTGTGGCAAATCGGCAAGTTTGTCGGGATCGTGTTCTGGCTGGTGTTGATGCTGCGCGGCATGGTGCCAGCCCTGCGCAATCCGGGGGACAAGAACCTGCTCGCGCTGTTGGCGTGCTCGGTCATTGCCATCGGCCTGTTTTACGGCGCCGGTCTGTTTTATGGCGAACGGACGCACCTTTCGGTCATGGAATACTGGCGTTGGTGGGTGGTACATCTGTGGGTTGAAGGCTTCTTCGAGGTGTTCGCCACCAGTGCGCTGGCCTTTATCTTCACCAGCATGGGCCTGGTGTCGAGAAAACTGGCGACCACCGCCACCCTCGCCTCGGCCTCATTGTTCATGCTGGGCGGCGTACCGGGCACTTTCCATCACATGTACTTTGCCGGCACCACCACGCCGGTGATGGCCGTGGGCGCCACTTTCAGTGCTCTGGAGGTCGTGCCGTTGATTCTGCTGGGGCATGAAGCCTGGGAAAACTGGCGCTTGAAGGACCGGGCCCCGTGGATGGAGCGCGTCCGCTGGCCGCTGCAGTTTTTCGTCGCCTGCGCATTCTGGAACATGCTCGGCGCCGGGGTATTCGGCTTTCTGATCAACCCGCCTATCTCGCTGTTCTACATTCAAGGACTCAACACCACGCCCCTGCATGCCCATGCGGCACTGTTTGGCGTCTACGGCTTTCTGGCGCTGGGGTTCGGCTTGTTGATCCTGCGCTATATCCGCCCTGACCTGCGGTTCAATGAGCGGCTGATGAAAGTTGCCTTCTGGTGGCTCAATGGCGGCCTGCTGCTGATGATCGTGACCAGCCTGCTGCCGATTGGCCTGATCCAGTTCTACGCCAGTGCCAGCCAGGGTTTGTGGTACGCACGCAGCGAAGCCTTCATGCAGGGAGATTTGCTGCAAACCCTGCGCTGGTTCAGAACGTTCGGCGACGTTGTCTTCATGATCGGCGCCTTCGCGGTAATCTGGCAGTTCGTCAGCGGGTTGCTGTGGTCGTCCGCCAGGCTGCCGGTGAATGAAGCGGTGCTGCCAGGCCAGCCTTGATTCGCTCTTGCTGAAAACCTTGAAAAACGCTGATCGGGCCTGACCCGGTCAGCGTTTTTTTTCGACAGCTCGTAACGCTATCAGCTACGCCCAGCTACACAAAAGCTACACAAAAGCTACACAACTGACTTGTCATTGGCCTCGCAAAGCAAAGCAAAGCAAAGCAGCAATTGAGTCGGGGCCAAAACCAAAGGCAATCACCATGCGCACAATAACTCCAGAAGTACGCAATGAAAGACCCGTCGCTATCAACATGCGAGCCAATATCAGTAAACGCAACTTGATCGACGTGGCAGCACTCTCCAGTTCAGCACCTTGTAACCATTCTTGGGCGAATGGGCGTGAGCATCGACGCACAAGGACAGGGGATTGCTGTTGATCTGTTGCAGGAGGCAGTTGAGCGTGCGCTCGCCGCGTCAGCTGTAATCGGTTCAACAGCCATGATCGTTCACCCGCTGAATGAACGGCTGAAAAGTTCTACACCAAAACTGCAGGTTTTATTCCTTGCCCCGCCATATCCCCGATGACGATGATGCTTGCACTCATTTGATTGGGATAATCAGCCCCGTTATTGCCTGGGCAAACAATGGGTTCAAGAAAGCGTTGTTGGCGAGGCGGACTTAGCGTTTCTGCAACCAGCCCAGAAATCCCGTTTTCCTGACTTGAATCGGCGTTTTCATCACCACCGACTCGCGGATTTCTTCGCGTTGGTGCTGCAAGTTGTCGAGTGCGACGTACAGCTCCCGGCAATGCTCCAGTTGCGCACCAAACGTCGTCTTTTCGATGCGGAACAAACGGCCGCTGGTGAGGCTGCGGAACTCGCCGCGTGAGCGGCCGTCACCGAGGATGCCTTCTTCGCCGATCACTTCACCCGGCCCCAATCGACCCGCTTCGATGAACCGCTCGCCGTCATGGATCGACACCGAAATAACCCCGGTGCTGATCACCATCAAGCCATCGGCAATGTCATCGAATGCGAGGATGACCTGGTCGGCCTGGTAATCCACCGGGCTCATGTCGGCGGCGAGTCGGTCACGGTCGTCCTGGCTCAAGGAACGGAAGATCCGCACCTCTTCCAGCAACCGGCGCTGGCGAGTCCAGACCAGGGAGGTCGGGCCGGAACCCCAGGTGACGCCTGATGCTTCGAGATGACGGTGCGCGAGGTCGAACATCAGGTTGCGCACTTCGGTTTTGTGCGCGATCGACTCGATGAAACCTTTGAGTTCGTATTCGTTGTATTCCAGATGCGAAGCCTTGACCGATGCCTTGGCCTTGCGCCCGGGCAGCAACGCACGCGTACCGCGCAGGGCTTTATCCAGCGCATCGAGCGCCTGGCGCGGCCGCACGCTGCTGGGAATGGCAATGGTGATACTGACGCCATGCGCGCTGCCCGGACTGCTGAAGTTCAGCACCTTGGCCTTGGCAGCCAAAGAATTGGGGACCACGGCCATGCTGCCTTGATCGGTCAGCAGATGAGTGGAGCGCCAGTCAATTTCCACAACCTTGCCTTCAACCCCGTCAATGCTGATCCAGTCATCGAGCTGATAAGGCTTGGTCGTGTTAAGCACGATGCCGGAGAACACGTCGCTCAACGTACTCTGCAGGGCCAGACCGACGACGATGGCCATCACCCCGGACGTGGCCAGCAACCCTTTGACCGGCAATTGCAGGATATAAGCGGCTGCGCCGACGATGGCCAGCAGGAACACCACTGCGCCGATCACATCATGCAATAGGCGCGCGGTATGGCCGACCCGCGACATAAGGCCATGGCCCATGATCACCGTCAGGGTTCGGGCGGCGAACAACCACCAGGCAACGCCCAGTACGGTCGCCATCAGGTTCAGGATCGCATCGTCCGGCCACAGCGGTGGCTGCAGCGGGCTGATACCTGCCGCCATCATCACCCAGCAGAACGCTACGAACGCCAGCAGGCGCGCACACATGCGCAGGTTGCGTCGAGCATCGCCAAGGATCTGCCACAGCGACAGGTCGATAACGATCAGGAAGGTGCCGAAAATCAGCGGATGCGCCTGCAGGAACGTCAACACAAAGCCACTCCATCAACCCGCCAGGGGCCGATTCATGCCACAGCGGAAATAAAGGACCGGTTCATTGCAGGGTGGATCTGCACTTCGGTTTGCTCGCCAAGGAATGCGCTGCAGCGCGCGCGTAACCAGCGTTCACCCGGATCATTGTGGGTCGCTGCGCGCCAGACCATCGAAAGCTCCTGCTGCGGCAGCTCCAGCGGGGCGAACTCGGCTCTCAATCCGCCGGAACCGGACATCGCCAGAGCGACGTAGTCCGGCACGATGGCGATCATGTCGCTGTCGGCCAGCAACATCGGCAAGGCGCTGAACTGCGGAACGGCCAGCACGACTTTGCGCTGTCGGCCGATCAAGCCCAGGGCGCGGTCGGAATCGTCGATGACATTGCCCATGGAAGACACGACAGCGTGGGGACGACGACAGAATTCATCCAGGCCCAGTTCGCCGGGCTGCCCATCAGCGCGCAACAGCATGGGCCGAATCGGCCGCAGGCCTTTGCGGCGGGCATTGGCCGGCAGCTCCAGGGTCTGGCTGATACCCAGGGAAATCTCCCCGGAAATCAGCATCTGTGACATCTGCCAGTGATCGGCTCGCCGCACCACCAGCGCCATGTTGGGCGCTTCGCTGCGCAGACGACGCAACAGAACGGGGAGCAACGCGTATTCGACGTCGTCGGAGAGGCCGATATGAAAGGTGGCCTCGCTGGAAGCCGGATCGAATGCCTGGCAGCGACTCAGCGCGGCAGCAATGCTGTCCAGTGCCGGAGAAAGTCTGGAGAAGATCTCTTCGGCCCGCGAAGTAGGCTCCATGCTGCGGCCTGAGCGAACGAACAGTGGATCATCGAACATCAAGCGCAGACGCCCAAGTGCGCTGCTGATGGTCGGTTGGCCGAGGAACAGCTTCTCGCCGACACGACTGACATTGCGCTCGTGCATCATGGATTCGAAGACAACCAGCAAGTTGATGTCAGCACGACGCAGGTCATTTCTGTTCATCATGGTAGCCGCCCAGGCCGAAGCCAGTAACTGAAGTGAATATGAACGTCGCTTCGCCATTCCCTTCAAGCCGGAGCAGCAATGCGCGGTGTATGAACAGGTTATGCAGGGCGGTGGCGCACGTCTGTCCTACCTGAGGTCATCTCACTCATCCCTTGGGTGCGTCCGTACATACTTGGGTATGTACAACCGCGGCACCCCGGAATTTTTTACCGGATTTCGGGCAGCACTGGCATGGGCCGATATGCTTTAGAGGTTCAGCCATACGACTCAGGTTGAAACATGGCCGAAATTCAGGGATTTATACCCATTCAAATGAGAAGAATTGCTATAAATTAGCCTCACAATGCCTCTATCTCCGATAACAGAAGTGTATGACCGACATGAAAAACAACAGGTCTTCGGATGTACTCAGCCGCTGGCCGCTTTTTTTCAGGCGCCTGTACGGCAACATGGCGTATGACCCGCACCGGATAAACTCCCGTCGACCGATCGGCATCAGCCCCAATCCGTGGGTCAATGGCCTAGGCTGGGTGGTGGGTTTGATCGTGGCGTGCGGCATTGTCATCATCAATTCCGAAACCCATACCGACTGGGCGCCGACCATCCTTTACATCACGTTGCTGCTGATGGCCGCCAACCTGTTTTCGATCAATCTGGTGATCAGCGTCGCGGTGATGTGCATCATGCTGTTGACCGCCATTTATGTTTACAACGGCGGTTATCAAAGCTGGGAATCGACCACGGGGTTTTTCCGCTGTCTCACCGCCTTGTCAGCCATCACTTTCCTGGCCCTGCGCAGCAAATACGCGTCCGACACCCTGCGCCATAACGAAGCCTATCTGATCGGCGCCCAGCGTCTGAGCCAGACCGGCAGCGTGACCTTCAGCGGCGACAGTGAAGCGATGTCCTGGTCGGACGAGCTGGCGAGGATTTTCGAATACCCTCTGGGCGAAGAACCCACGGCATCGATGATTCTGGAACGGACTCACCCCGATGACCGTTATCTGGCCCACGAGGTCTTCGCCAAAGCGGCGCGGCATGAGCCGCAGATAGAAGTCAGACACCGCCTGTTGATGCCCGACGGTCGCGTCAAGCACATCCATATGATCGCCAGCCCTCAATCCGCCCATAAGGGCAACGTCGAATACCTCGGCGCGGTGATGGACATCACCGCCAGCAAGCTGGCCGAAGAGGCTTTGTTCCGCGCACAGATGCAGCTGGCCCACGTCACCCGCGTGACCTCACTCGGCGAGCTGGCAGCCTCCATCGCTCATGAAGTCAACCAGCCGCTGACCGCCATCACCAGCAGTGGCGAAGCCTGTCGCCGCTGGATCGACCGGCCGGAACCCGATCTGGACGAAGCCCGCCTGTCGCTGGATCGCATCATCGCCAGTTCCTGTCGGGCCAGCGATGTCATCAGCCGGGTCAGGGCGCTGTCGCGCAAGTCCGATCCGCTGCGCCGGGACGAGTCGCTGGATGACATCGTCAGCGAGACGCTGGGCCTGGTACAGCATGAGTTGGGGCATCACAAGATCAGCGCGAAAATCGAGCTGACGGCGGTCAACGTGCAGATCAGCGCCGATCGGGTGCAGCTGCAGCAGGTAATCATCAACCTGATCATCAATGCCTGCCATGCCATGGAGGCGATCAAGGCGCGTGACCGGATTTTGCACGTCAGCACCTGGGTCCAGGACAACGAAGCCGTGCTGGAAGTGACGGACCATGGTTCAGGCATCAAGCCGGATGTGCTGCCTTCACTGTTCACTGCGTTTTTCACCACCAAGGAAAGCGGCCTGGGCATGGGCCTGTCGATCTGCCGGTCGATCATCGACTATCACGGCGGCAGGATCTGGGTCACCAGTGAAGTGGGCCAAGGCACCTCGTTCCGCTTCGCGCTGCCAGTACTGGCCAGTTGAGTCCAGACCCCGCTCATACCAAAGTATGAAGCCTGTGTATCTTGGTGTTAGCGGATCGTCTGGTGGTAGGAGTGTCAGCGGTCCGGCATGGGATTAACGTGACGCTGGCGCATAGGAATCTGAACCCGGCGTGCATGTTTTCATTCCGCTGAGTCAGGACAATCACCCCAGGGAAGCCCCGTGAACGAACATCACCCCATGAACAGAGTCATCAACACCGAACCCATGGTCTTCATCGTCGACGACGACGCGCCCCTGCGTGAATCCCTCGGCAGCCTGCTGCGCTCCATAGGCCTTCAGGTAGAGCTGTTCGGTTCGGTGGGCGACTTCATGAAGTTCACCCGCCCCGACATACCCAGCTGCCTGGTGCTGGATGTGCGCTTGCAAGGCGCCAGCGGGCTGGATTTCCAGAACGAGCTGATGGCGGCCAATATCAATTTACCAATCGTGTTCATGACCGGGCACGGTGATATCGCCATGACCGTGCGGGCCATGAAAGCCGGTGCGGTGGATTTTCTGGCCAAGCCTTTTCGCGAGCAGGATCTGATAGATGCCGTCTCCGCCGCCCATGCGCGGGACAAAGTGCGTCGCGAGTCCGAGCGCGGCAACGACGAACTGCGCAACCGCTATGCAACCCTGACCGCGAGGGAGCAGACGGTGATGGCATACGCGGTGTCCGGCCTGATGAACAAACAGATCGCCGGCGAAATCGGTTTGAGCGAGATCACCGTCAAGATTCACCGGGGCCAGGCGATGCGCAAAATGGCCGCACGCTCGTTCGCCGACCTGGTACGCATGGCCGAAACCCTTGGGGTAACCCGCCCTCAGTGAAAGGCGTTCATACCCACGTATACTATGCCCCCCCTCAGGACAGCGTATCTTGCAGCGATGGCGGCGCCTTTCATGAGGCAGCCGATATCACCCCAGGTACCGAAATGTCTAATACGGCCATCATTTCCATTGTCGACGACGACGAATCAGTTCGAATAGCGCTGGACAGTCTACTGCGCTCCAATGGATTTACCGTCCGGACGTATTCCAGTGCCGAAGAATTCCTCGCGTCCAGCGGGCCGCAAAATACTTCTTGCCTGATTTCCGACATACAAATGCCCGGTCTGTCAGGGATTCAGATGTATGAAACGTTATCCATCAAAGGCCTGCACATTCCGGTCATCTTCATTACCGGACTGCCGGGCGAGCCGCCACCGATCAGTGCCCAGGCCGTCGAACCGATTGCGTTCTTCCCAAAGCCTTTTCCCTGCGGCCCATTGATCGCCTGCATCAATAGCGTATTGGATAACCAGGCGGATACTTTCCGCGCCTGATAGCACCCGTTCATGAATCCATTGTTTCTGCGACTTCATTCATTTTAATACTTTGGTATATCGACTTCACACCTAGGCGTGTGGGCACTGACCCTATGTAGAAGTGCACTGCCCTTTGCCTCTGGATATTATCTTCTACAGCGAACCGGCCTTGAGTTGTTCTTGCGGTCAATCATTGAAGCATGCACTTCGATAACCACCGTACTTACGGTCACGCTTAAACAGACAACTATTCGCACTAATAACTTTGTCTCAGGAGCATACCCATGAAACAGCATATTCTCATTATTGGCGCAGGGTTCGGTGGGGTCTGGAGCGCACTGGGCGCGGCCCGTCTGTTGGACAAGCATGATCGTAATGACGTGCAAATCACTGTTCTGGCACCTCAGGCCGAACTGCGCATCCGTCCGCGCTTCTACGAAGCGGATGTACACAGCAAAATGGCCCCGCTTGGCGATCTGTTCGACGCCGTTGGCGTGAAGTTCGTCCAGGGCTCGGCCGACGGCATTGATGCGCAAAACAAGCAGGTCACCTACAGCGATGTGTTCGGCACACAGGGCAAATTGAGCTACGACCGCCTGGTGATGGCCGCCGGTAGCCGGGTGGTTCGTCCGGATCTGGAAGGCATGCTCGAACACGCTTTCGACGTCGACCAGATCGAACAGGCGACCGAGCTCGAAGCCCACATCAAGGCCCTGAAGAACCAGCCTGCCAGTGCTGCACGCAATACGGTCGTGGTCGCCGGCGGTGGCTTCACCGGGATCGAAACCGCTACTGAAATGCCAGCGCGACTGCGTGCAGCCCTGGGCGACGATGCCGCTATCCGCGTGATCGTTGTTGATCGCGGTCCGCAGATTGCCGCGTCGATGGGCGATGGCATTCGTCCTTCGATTATCGAGGCTTCCGAGAAACTGGGCATCGAATGGGTGCTCAACGCCTCCGTTGCTTCGGTCGATGCCAACGGCGTCACGTTGGCCGACGGCCAGCGGATCGAGTCGAAAACAGTGATCTGGACCGTGGGTTTCCGGGCCAGCCCGCTCACTCAACAGGTTACCGGCACCCGCGACCCACAAGGCCGCCTGCATGTGGATGGCAACCTCAAGGTCAAGGGTTTGAACGACGTGTTCGCTGCGGGCGACGTCGCCTATGCCGCCTGCGACGACATCGGAAATTTCGCCGGAATGTCCTGTCAGCACGCTATTTCCCTGGGCCGTTACGCCGGTAACAACGTGGCGGCAGACCTGATCGGCGTTGCGCCGACCGCTTACAGCCAACCCAAATACGTGACATGCCTGGACCTGGGCGCCTGGGGCGCGGTGTACACCGAAGGCTGGGATCGCCAGCTGAAACTGGTCGGGCAGGAAGCCAAGGAGCTCAAGACCCAGATCAATACCGTGTGGATCTACCCGCCGGTGGCTGATCGCGCCATTGCCCTGGCAGCGGCCGACCCGTCGATTCCGGTGGCATAACCCGCTGGCAATTGAATTGCTCACAACCCATGGCAACGCCATTTCAGGTGACCGACATGTATGGTTTTTTCGAGAGTCCGTATCGAGTATTGAAGTTGTCTCACACGCTGTTGATCGGTGGGCTGTTCATTCTGATCGCCGGGATCATCCTGGCTTACTTTCTTGATGCCTACCTGTCGCTGCCCGCTCTGGTGGGCGCTCATGCCCTGACGATTCTCGGTCCGACCGCGATCAAGCTGGGGTATGTGGCGCGTCTGCTGGCGTTCCATCGCCTGCGCCTGAATCTGCTGGTCAAAGTGCGTGGCTTCGCTGCGTGATCCTCGCCTCATTCCCTGTCCGGTCAGTGCTCCCCTGTGCTGACCGGCATTTCCAAAGCCCGTCACTGGTTATTTGCGGCGGGCTTTTTTTTTATTCAAGGACGACGACTGAACGTCGCCGACACGGAATATCTCCCAGTCACTCGACGCGCGACCACTCAGGTGCGCAACGGGTCATCTCCTGATAGTCACCGGATACCCTCATGACCTCCTTGAGCCTGAAAAAAGCTTATTTCGATACCGATGCAATGGCCTTGTTGATAGCGCTGGCCGTCGCAACGTTCGTTGTGGTTTTCAAGTTCTTTACCAACTTGAGCGTGGCGACCACCGTGTTGTACGTCACCCTCGTGCTGATGTCCGCCAATGTCTTTTCCATCAGGATGGTCATTGCGGTGGCGTTGTCGTGCCTGTTGGTATTGACCGTCATTTTCGTCGTTGATCGGGACTATCTGGTGACCGAGGCCATCGGCGCCTATGTGCGCTGTGTGATTTCCCTGTCGGCGATCACCTTCCTGGCGCTGCGCAGCAAATACATGGCCGATGCCTTGCGGCGCAACGAAACCTATATGGTGAGTGCGCAACGCCTGAGCCAGGTGGGCAGCATCAGTCTGCGGGTCGATCGTTCGGAGATTTTCTGGTCCGCGGAGGCGGCGCGCATCTTCGGTTACCCGCCCGGAGAAACCCCGACCATGTTCACCATTCTGACCCGCACCCACCCTGATGACCGTTATCTCATCGACACTTTTTTCGAGCAGGCAACACGCCACGAGCCACGCCTGGAAGTCGAACATCGCCTGTTGATGCCTGACGGCGCGGTCAAATACATCCACCTGATTTTCAACCCGCTGCCAGTGCAGCATGAGGGCTTTGAATACGTCGGCGCGGTCATGGATGTAACGGCAACCAAGGAAGCCGAGCAAGCCCTGTTCCAGTCCCAGGCGCAACTGGCCCACGTCACCCGTGTGACATCGCTGGGCGAGCTGGCCGCCTCGATTGCTCACGAGGTCAACCAACCGTTGGCCGCCATCCGAACCAGCGGCGAAGCCTGCCATCGCTGGCTCAATCGCAGCGAACCTGATCTGGGCGAAGTGCGCATATCCCTGGACCGCATGATCAGCAGTTCGACCCGAGCCAGCGAGGTCATCCGGCGCATTCGAACGCTGTCGCGCAACTGCGATCCCGAGCGCCAGAAAGAGTCGCTCAACGACATCGTCAGCGAGACGCTCGGCCTGGTGCAGTACGAATTAAGCCGCAGCCACGTCAAGTTACGTGTGGAGCTGGATGTGACTGCGGTAGCCATCAGTGCCGACCGCGTGCAGCTGCAGCAGGTCATCCTCAACCTGATCATCAATGCCTGTCAGGCGATGACCGAAGTCGATCCCCGAGAGCGAATCCTCAAGGTGCGCAGCTGGCAATACGACGGCGATTCCATGCTGGAAATCAGCGACTGCGGCATCGGGATTTCCGATCAGGCGTTGCCTTCGCTGTTCCAGCCCTTTTTCACCACGAAATCAGATGGCCTGGGCATGGGTCTGTCGATTTGTCGTTCAATTATCGAGTATCACGACGGTAGAATCTGGGCCAATAACAACGAGGGCGGCGGTGCCGTATTTACGTTGGCTATTCCAGTATTGAAAAATCAGCCAGTCGTCGCCTGAACATACTCACGTATGATGTTACAAATTGCCACTAGTGCGAAACTTTAATTAAGCGAGGCTTTATTCAAAAGCTCCGAACTATTTAAGGTTGTCCTAATTGATAAACACTCCAATCATTACGATCGTTGATGACGACGACGTTGTTCGAATATCAATGGACAGCCTGGTGCGCTCAATGGGGTATGTCTCTCATTCTTATTCGTGCGCTGAAGACTTCCTGGCTTCTCGCTCCCTTGACGTCACGTCCTGCCTTATTTCAGATATTCGAATGCCCGGTCTCAGCGGCCTGCAACTTCTTGAAGAAATGCTCGCGCGTTCGATCCGTTATCCGGTGATATTCGTGACCGCCTGCATCGGCGACCTGCCCGAACTCAAGGCGCGGGAACTGGGCGCGGTGGGCTACTTCAAGAAACCTTTCAATGGCGCTCAGCTGATGTCCCATATTCGAGGCGTACTGGATGCCGAACAGATTCTTGAAGCCTGATGCCCGGATTGGGGTCGTGCGACTCAGCGGCTCTTCAGCCTCAGCATTCTGCTAGGGCAACGTGTCGCGCTGGGCAAAGATGCTTGCCACTTGCACCGCGTTCTCGGTTCCCCAGGCGCACAGCGGCATGATCGCTTCAGCCAGGCTGCGACCCAGCGGGGTCAGCGTGTAGTCCACGCGCGGCGGCACTTCCTTGTAGTCGGTCCTAGCCAACACGTGGTCGGCTTCCAGATCCTTCAATTGCTGGATCAGCACCTTGTCGCTGACACCCGGGATCAAGCGCTTGAGTTCGCCGTAGCGCTTCGGACCGTCGCGCAGAAAAAACAGGACCAGCGGTTTCCACTTGCCCGAGATGATGCGCAGCGTGGCGTTGAGCCCGCAGCCGGTACCGCAGATTTCAGGAATTCTCGTCATTTTTTGATACTTACCAAAAGGTGCATACTTGTCCTTAGGTTAGCAGAGCTGCATCCTCGTCCTCAAGCAAACAGTTCCCTGTTTGCATATAACTCCAACGAAGGATGCATGACATGACCAGACTGAATGGAAAAACCGCGGTGATCACCGGCGGCGCTACCGGCATCGGCCTCGCCGCAGCGAAGCGCTTTATCGAGGAAGGCGCTTTCGTCTTCATCTTCGGCCGTCGTCAGGAAGCGCTCGACGCCGCTGTGGCTGAACTTGGGCCCAACGCCCGTGCGGTGAAGGGCTCGGTTTCCGACGAGGCCGACCTCGACCGACTCTACGCAGCAGTGAAGGCCGAGCGCGGCAGCCTCGACATCGTCTTCGCCAATGCCGGAGCGGGAAGCCCGCTTGCCCTTGGCCAGATCACCGCCGAACACATTGACGAAACTTTTGACACCAATGTGAAGGGTACGATTTTCACGGTCCAGAAAGCGCTGCCGCTGATGGGCCAGGGCGGTTCGATCATCCTGACCGGGTCGAGCGCTGGCACCACAGGCGCCCCGGCATTCAGCGCCTACAGCGCGAGCAAGGCGGCAGTGCGAAACCTCGCGCTGTCCTGGGCCGAGGACCTGAAGGGCACCGGCATCCGGGTAAACGTGCTGTCGCCTGGCCCGACTGCGACCGACCTCGCCAAGGCCGCGCTAGGCGAGGAAGGCATGAAGGTCTTCGCCTCGATGAACCCGCTCCAGCGCATGGCCGAACCGGCAGAGATCGGAGCGGTGGCCGCCTTTCTCGCGTCCCGGGACAGCAGTTTCATGACCGCCAGCGAAGTCGCCGTCGACGGCGGCCTGGCGCAAATTTGACTGGCTACGCCTCCCCGCCCGGGGAGGCATCGCGTTTTCCATGCCTGCACGCGGACCTGTTCCCGGCGCCCGGAAAACCTTGGCGTAGGTTATCCCGAGCTCTGCGCGCGCCCATCCTGCGGCGATGCACGTCCGAAACGGCCACGGTAATCGCGCGGAGAAACAGCCAGATGCCGCTGGAACGTCGCGCGCATACGCTCCTCGTCGCCGAAGCCACAAGCGCAGGCAATCTGATCAATGTTTTGCAGGGAATTTTCCAACATTCGCCGAGCAGCGATCAGGCGGAAGATTTCGATGGTCTTGGCCGGTGTGCGACAGGTTTTTTCTTTATAGCGGCGGGCGAAGTTTCGACGGCTCATGTGCATCTGGCGCGCCAGCAGATCCACGCAAAGATCACTGCGACTGAGGTTGTCAGCCAGCCACAGGTGCAAGCGGTCGAAAACGCAGCGCCGCGTCACAGTGAGCAAGTCACCGGTTTCAGGCCGTGGAGCCTCCTTCTGTGTCACGTTTTCCGCCCCCTGCGCTCGCACCATGACTCCGAACAGGTGCAACGACCGGTCGGAGGAAAATCAACGCGGTCGATGCTAGGGCGTTTGCACAAAAAGATAAGCACCGCAGAGTGCGACGGGTTGTATGACCAAATTGCACAATGCCGACCAGCAACAGCGGCTCAGCCCTCGTGTTGCTTGAGGAAATCGATGAACACTCGAAGCTTTTGCGGCATCGCTGTGCGATTGAAGTAATACAGCGACAAGCTGCGCTGCGGGCTCCAGTCTTGCAGGACTCGCACCAGCCGACCGTCCGACAGATGATCGGCGACGTAGCGGTCATAGAAATAAGCAAAACCGCAGCCTTGCAGCGCGGCATTGAGCATGGTCATGCCGTCATTGCTGGAGATGCGCCCTTTGGTATCGACATCGACATCCTGCCCATCCCGGGAAAACTGCCAGCGCTCGTAAGCCCCGGTCACCGCGCTGTTGTAGCGAATGCAGTCATGCAGCAGCAGATCTGTCGGCACCTGGGGAATGCCACAACGAGCAATGTAATCCGGCGACGCCACGACGGCCATGCGGATGTCTGCGCCCAGCGGTACGGTAACCATGTCCTGTTCCAGAATCTTGTTGACCCGAATGCCCGCGTCATAACCGTCATTGACGATATCGACGAGGCGACTCTCGATAGCGATGTCGAGGTTGATTTCTGGATACGCCGCCAGAAATTTGGGCAGCATGGGTTCAAGAAACATGACGTAGGCGCTGCGGGACATGGTCAGGCGCAACGTGCCTGAAGGCGTGGCGGCCACCTGTTCAAGATCGGTAAAAGCAGTTTTCAGCTCCCTGACCAAGGGCGCGACCTTGCGATAAAAGGCTTCTCCCGCCTCGGTCAGGCCAACGCTGCGCGTGGTTCGATTGAACAGCCTGACCCCGGCGCGCTTCTCCAGTTGGCGCACCGCATGACTGATGGCTGACTTGCTGACCCCCATGATCACTGCCGCTGCGGTGAAACCACGGGCATCGGCCACACAGACGAACACCGTCAACAACTCGAATCCATCACTGTCTATTGTCAAGTTCGGCTTCACAGGCTGTGGCAGAGGAAATGATTATCGGTCCATCCTGAAATTATACAATCGCGTGGCAGTCGCCTCGCGCTGCAGCGTGTCGCCAGGAGAACCCTCGTCGCGCAGCAAGCACCGGCCCCCGTTGGAGCGAGGCTTGCCCGCGAAGGACGATGACGCGGTGGAGCTGGGTCACCGAGGCGCCTGATTCCCGGACAGGTCCGGTCCTACCTGATGTGTGCAGCGCCGGTAGGCAGTTCACCCTCCAGCCAGGCCTCGAACTGGTTGGCCGGCATCGGTCGACTGATCAGGTAGCCCTGGCCATTATCGCAGCCGGCGCCTTGCAGGAACGCCAGTTGCTCCGGCGTTTCGATGCCTTCTGCGGTGACGGTAAAACCCAGGGCGTGGCCCAGGTCGATGATTGCCCGAGTGATCGCGATGTAGCCCGCGCCATGGGGCAGATCCGAGATGAACGTCCGGTCGATTTTCAGATTATCGATGGGCAGGTCTTTCAGATAGGCCAGCGACGAATAGCCGGTACCGAAATCATCGACCGCCACCTTCAGGCCCATGGCCTGTAACCGACCCAGAACGTCCTGGGCCAATTCCTGGCGCTCCATGACCAGACTTTCCGTGACCTCGATTTCCAGCGCCTGAGGTGTAAGGCCATGGCGCTGCAAGGCCTGTCTGACTGCTTCCACGAAGTCGCTGCGCTCGATCTGCAACACCGCCACATTGACGGCTATTCGCTGGCTGAAACACCCGCTTTCGCGCCAGCGTCGAGCCTGACTGCACACCTCATCGAGCACCCATTCGCCAATCGGAATAATCAGCCCGGTGCGTTCGGCCAGCGGGATGAAATCCGCCGGCGAAACCAGGCCCAACTCGGGATTGCGCCAGCGGATCAATGCCTCCACGCCATCCAGAGCGCCCGTTGCGAGATCCAGCTTGGGTTGATACCAGATCTCGAACTCGTTGTGCTCCAGCGCGCGACGCAACGCTCTTTCAAGGGAAACCCGGGCCTGGATGAGTGTGGTCATCTGCGCCTCATAGAATCGGTAATCGTTGCGGCCCGACTCCTTGGCCGCGTACATCGCCGTATCCGCCTGGGTCAGCAGGCCTTGCGCGGTGACCCCGTGTTGCGGGCCCATGGCCACGCCGATACTGGCGGTCACCAAGGCAGCGGTCCCTTGCAAGTCAAAGGACTGATGCAGCGCTTGCAACAGCGTTTGCACCACGGGAATGGCATCGGCTGCGCTGTGCAGGTCATAGAGGATGAAGGCAAACTCGTCACCGCCCAATCTGGCCACGATGTCAGCCGGCCTGACGGCATCGCTGAAACGATGGGTGGCCTGTTGCAACAGCAAATCGCCCATGGGATGACCCAAACTGTCGTTGACCAGCTTGAAGCCATCCAGATCCAGAATCAGCACGGCGAGGCTGGTATTCGCCTCGGTCGCTCGCTCAATGGCCTGGGTCAGAGACTTGTAAAAAAAAACCCGGTTGGGCAGGTTTGTGACGGAATCGAAATGGGCCAGGCGCTCAAGCTCCTGCTTGGCTTTCTTGCGCTCGGAAATATCCCGCACGATGGCGTAAGTGACGTGTTCGTGCGCCAGTTGCAACGCGCACAGCGTCACTTCAGCCGGGAAAACACTGCCGTCGGCGCGCTTGTGCAGCCATTCAAAGCGCATCGCCTGCGCGTTATGCGCCTGCTCCAGCAGGACCGGCACTCTGTCTGCCGACCGCTGGCCGTCAGCCTGAAATTCCGGGGAGATGTCGAGTACGGTGAGGTCCAGAATGGATTCACGATCAAAACCCAGCGTCCGCAAGGCGGCAGAGTTGGCAAGATTGATCAGCCCACCTTTGCCGACAATCCAGATCGGATCGGGAGAACGCTCGAACAACGCGCGAAAGCGGTCTTCGCTCTGCACCAGTGACGAGGTGATGCTCTGGCGCTCGGTGATTTCTTGCCACAGTTCTCTATTGCGTCGGCGAATCAACCGGTGGCTCACACTGACCTGCAAAGCAAAAAGGCTCAGCAGCAGCGTGCCGCCCAAGGCCATGATGAACAGCGAGGAATCCAGCAGCGAAATCGACGGCCAACCTGCAATGGGCTGGCCAGCCAGTTGCCAACTTCCGCCCGGGATATTTACCGAGACCAGGACCGGTTGGCCCTGGAACAACGCCGGGTCGCCATGAATGATGTCGCCCGCCTCACCCAGCCCGTCATGGCCACGCAGCGCCAGCGCCAGCTCGTCGTTGGCGTTGATGCCGCCGGCCAGCAAGAGCCGATCAATATCGGCGACCACCGAAATACTGCCCCAATACAGATCGCGCCCGGTATGGCCTGACAGAAAGACCGGACGCCGATAAATCAGCGCTCGTCCGCCTTGATAAAGGGATAAAGGGCCTGCAATCAGGGCCGACCTGGACAGTCGGGCTTTCTGCAAAAGAGGGTATTGATCAGCCAGGGTTCGATAATCCAGGCGAACAACACTTTCATTGCCCTCCAGGGGATACACATCACGGATGATGTCATTGGGGGCCAGGACGACATGCCGGATATAGGGCACTGAATCAATCGCGCTTTGCGCCATGCTGCGCAAATGCGTCGACGAAATAAAACCATCGGCGCTCAACAGTTGGGCAATACCTTCGGTCTCGCTGAAAGCGGAGCGAATATGGTTTTCCAGTTGCGCGCCAACTCCGCTGACTTTCAGGGCGATTTTTGCCCGTTCACTGTTTTTTTGCCGTTCGTTATCGAGCCGTCCCACGCCGTAGGAAAGCATCGCGCCAATAAGCAAAACGCCAACGGGCAATAAACAGGTGCTATAGAAGCGAGCAACATATCGTGCAGTCAACGGGGCATTATTCACACAACTACTCTTTTATGCCTTTCGGGATTCAATCAGACTTTCAGCACGGTACGACGCCATTGCAGGTTTGCCTGCCGGGATCTGCCAAACCGGACCTATGATGCCATCTCCACGCACTATTCAGCAGTGCACACGACACACGGCGTATCAGCGGTGCCTTGCACCATGACGGACCACAGAAGCGTTGCAACTATCAATTTGAGCAATGATCGGTACCAATCGCATTGACTTCTTAATAAATCTCAGCGGCGTAGCATTGCCTCCATACCGAGTTAACACCCCATTATTCGATCTGGAGCAACTACCATGAAAACTTCAAAACTGATCTTCGGCCTGGCTTTCTCTGTATTGGCTTCGAGCGCTTTCGCTTTACCAGCCGTGAATGGCCACGAACAACTGAACGCAACTGTCATCGCTGCTGATGGTGCCGATCGCGTCGGTGCAAACCGCGTCGCTGCTGATGGCGCTGATCGTGTCGGTGAAAACCGCGTCGCTGCTGACGGTGCTGATCGTGTCGGTGCAAACCGTGTTGCTGCTGATGGTGCCGACCGTGTCGGTGCAAATCGCGTAGCTGCTGATGGCGCTGACCGTGTTGGTGCAAACCGTGTTGCTGCTGATGGCGCTGATCGCGTTGGTGCAAACCGCGTAGCTGCTGATGGTGCCGATCGCGTTGGTGCAAATCGTGTTGCTGCTGATGGCGCTGACCATGTTGGTGCAAACCGTGTTGCTGCTGATGGTGCCGATCACGTTGGTGCAAATCGCCTGAGCTGATCCCTTCCTGCTCTTCTCCAGCCCGGCTTTTGCCGGGCTTAATTATTTTTGGCATCAAGTTTTTCCTGACGGCTTAATCCTGTTTCATAAACTTAACAGTTATCCCGATCATCAAGGTTTCGCCCAGACACCCCGGAATAAGCGCTCCCGAAGACTTTCCCAGCGTCCTGTCTTCATCACAAAAACCCCGACGCTATTGCATAAAAGCCAATAACTTGGCGTTAATTTACAATCCTTGTAAACAGTCAATAAAACGACTATTCCTGATTTCCAGTAAGCCATAACGTCTTGAACACCCGTATCCGGCGTCATACCGGCTGGTGTTTCAACAAGGACAACGGCTGATCTTGATAAAGGAATATTGGGATGCAATTGACTCGACGTACTGTCCTGGCCGGACTGGCAATTACCAGTGCCCTGGTCCCTGCGGGATATTTCGGGGGCCGCAAGGTCCATGCTTATCTTGAAAAGCGCGACGGAACGCCACCCCAGGCGCGAGTCGAAACGGCCGATATTTCTATTCAACGTCTGAGCATCCGTCTGCGTGGCATCTGGACAGTGAAAATAACCGGCGACGCCGAAGGTCTGTACGGATTGCCAGCCGACGGACTGGAGCTGCTCCTGGACTCGGCAGAACGCGGCCGGGCGCTGCGGGGGTTTATCGACACCCCGGAAAATCTCCGGGCCCCGGCGCTTCCTCGCTACAAGGTCATCGGCGACCTGGTGGGCGCCTCGCCCGCACTCATTCGCTGGCGACTTCTGGACCGGGACTCGGCGCGCTATGCGCCCCGCTATGAGTTCACGGTCACCCTCGATGAGGCGCAGGCCACACTGGATGCCATGGGGACCGATTTGCTTGCCGGGCACATTCAGCCCGTCGATCCGCAAACTGGCATGACGGGCCCGAAGCTGGGCTTCATGGCGCTCAAGCACGCGTTTCCCAAAGCTCATTACCGGATTGCCACCAGCCCCGAATTCGTGGCCTGGGCGACCGCTCCGGAAAACCGCTTGTACCATCAGCTGTGGCACGCTTCCCGGGACCTCTGGCACGAACTTTCCGAAACGCGCCGCAATGCATTGCGCGGTTTAGGCTGGCAGCCCGGTCCGCTGGGTGCGGAACGCCATGCCCGGGGGCGCAATATGGATCGCAATGGCTCGGGGGTCGATTTTTTCTTCATGCACCGCCACATGCTGACCATTGCCCGCCCCTTGAACGCGCCCCCCGCATGGCGGCACTTTCCCCTGCCCCAGCCAGCGGCAGAACAGGATTGGGCCGGCTTTGCCCGCTACTTCGAAAACGTCGATGGCTGCTCGGTCCCGCCCACGTGGCTGACGCCTTCGGACGAGAAATTCACCGAAGGCGTCGAACTGATCAAAAGCCCGGAAACCTTCCACACCAACTTCCAGATGTGGGATTCCCGTTATCGCGATGCCGACTATTTATCCCGCGTGACGCTGGGGCAATTCGGCACGGAGCTGGAACTGGGTCTACACGACTGGCTGCATATACGCTGGGCCAGCATTCCCCGTGATCCGGTCAATGGCAGCCCGGTGCCCGCCGGCCGGGAACCTGCGGACTTCTCGAATCGGTGGTTCGCGCCGGAATACGACTGCCTGGTCGACTCGTTTTCATCCCACGTCAATCCGCTGTTCTGGTGTTTCCACGGCTGGATCGACGAGCGTCTGGAAGACTGGTTCGATGCCCATCAACGCGTTCATCCGGGCCAGATCGTGCGGCGTCGCTTGCTGGGTGTCGACTGGTTTGAGCCCGGCCCATGGGTGGAAATCAACGAGCCCTGGATGGGACCGCTGACCCACGGCTGCTTCTCACAGCCCGGCGTGACGGCCATCAAACCGCTGGAGAAGGACATCGAGATCATGAAGCTGGCACTGGAAATTGCCTGCAACACGGACGATGAACTTGCGCAGGCATTGAACAAGGCACCCAACCGATCACCCTATGCGCGCAACCTGCCGGTACGTACTCACGTGGGCAAAGCCTGAGGCGGTTGATCGGCCCTGAAACACCCGGTCTTCGACCTCCTGATATACCGCCAACAACCGCTGGCCACTTTTTGCTGATTCCCCGTTCAGCTATTCCATTCGCCGCCGATAGGTTGAGCAGGTATTTGCCTGCTGGCCTAAAAAAACAATCTTCCAGCTGCCCATTTGAAAAAATAGACATTCCTGGAGGAAGTCGATGAATAACTGGTTCGCTAATGTCAGCGTCAATATGAAGTTGGCCTTGGGATTCGGTCTTGTACTCTTTTTTACTGCCATCCTCGCTTTGACTGGCTGGAACAGTCTGAGCAAACTCATTGATCGCAGTAACTGGATGAGTGACATCACCACACTCAACGCCCAACTGACCAAGCTGCGGGTGACGCGCCTGCAATACATGGTCGCTGACGGCGACGATACCGTTGCCCAGACCGTGCAGGTTGCGCTGGATGGCTTCAAGGCCCAGCAGCAAAAACTGCTCAAGAGTTTCAAGAGTCCTGAGAACGTCAAACTCCTGGAACAGCTGAGCACCGTCATTGCCGAGTATGAAAAGTCGCTGAACAACATGCGCAATGGCTACAAGGCCAGCAACCTCGTACGCGCCGATATGGGCGCCAACGCCGAAAATGCTTCGGCGCTGATCGCGCAGATCAGTGGCGATGTCTTGAAGTTGCCCGTCGATGACGAGCGGCGTTTCGAGCAATATCAGACCATCACCAAGGCTAAGGAAGACTTGATGCTGGCGCGCTACGAAACACGCGGTTTTACCGGTAACGCCACCGCTGAAAACGAGCAGAAGGCCATCGGCCAGCTCGACGCCGCCGTGCAAGGCCTGCAACAGCTCAACTCGGTGTTCAGCGGCAGCCAGGCTGATCGCGTCAAGCAGCTGGAAAACGCTCTGACCAATTACCGCAAAGCCCTGCAAGCCTTCAAGGCAGCGACCAGTGACATTGGCACTGCACGCAAGGAAATGACCGTTCAAGGTCAAACCATCGTCCAGATCAGCGATGACCTGTACAAAATTCAGCTGGATCGTCGCGACAGCGAAAGCGCCGATGCACGCAACCTGCAGCTGATCTGCACCTTGCTGGCGTTGATCCTTGGCGTTCTGGCTGCCGTGATCATTACGCGGCAGATCACCCGTCCGTTGCGCGAAACCCTGGCAGTCGTGGAGCGCATTGCCTCCGGCGACCTCACTCACACCATGACCGTGACCCGTCGCGACGAACTGGGTGTGTTGCAACAAGGCATCCAGCGCATGGGCAGCACCTTGCGCAACCTGATCGGCGGCATTCGTGACAGCGTGGTGCAGATCGCCAGCGCTGCCGAAGAACTGTCGGCCGTCACTGAGCAGACCAGCGCCGGGGTCAACAGCCAGAAGGTCGAGACCGACCAGGTGGCCACCGCCATGCACGAGATGTCAGCAACGGTCGCCGAAGTCGCCCGCAACGCCGAACAGGCCTCGGAAGCCGCGTCAACCGCCGATAAAGAAGCCCGCGCTGGCGACAAGGTGGTGGCCGAAGCCATCGTTCAGATCGAGCGTCTGGCCGCTGAAGTGCTGCGTTCCACCGATGCCATGACCGTACTGGAGCAGGAAAGCGACAAGATCGGCAAAGTCATGGACGTGATCAAGGCCGTGGCCGAACAGACCAACCTGCTGGCCCTCAACGCGGCCATTGAAGCGGCGCGCGCCGGTGAAGCCGGACGCGGATTCGCCGTGGTCGCCGATGAAGTGCGTGGCCTGGCGCAGCGCACCCAGAAATCCACCGAAGAAATCGAAGCCCTGGTGGCCGGCTTGCAGAACGGCACGCGTCAGGTCTCGAGCATCATGCTCAGCAGTCGCGAGCTGACCAACAGCAGCGTCACCTTGACCCGCAAGGCCGGCACGTCGCTGGAGAGCATCACCCTGACCGTGTCCAACATTCAGGCGATGAACCAGCAGATCGCCGCCGCCGCTGAAGAGCAAAGCGCCGTGGCCGAAGAAATCAGCCGCAGCATCATCAGCGTGCGCGACGTCTCCGAGCAGACCGCATCGGCCAGCGAAGAAACCGCCGCCTCCAGCGTCGAACTGGCACGTCTGGGCGGCCAGCTGCAAACGATGGTCAGCCACTTCAAGATCTGATTTCAGAGTTTAAGGCGCACCAATAAGATCAAGCCCGGCTAACTAGTCGGGCTTGATCGTTTCAGCAGCACATATTTGCAAGATCCTCGACCTACCCTCTCCTCGATAGACTGAATCGGAAAAATGATGGCCTAGAGCCATCTTTTTTGCTATTCATACATTCATCTATATCAATCTAGACTTAAACTAACGCCCCTCTAACCGCGCATATCCCTGTCAGTCACTCACTGTCGCTGCTTCCCCAGCTTCAGCTCTGGCTAGAAAACCCAAGGAGAGTCATGAATACCTGGTTTGCAAATATCAGCGTCAAAATGAAACTGGCGCTGGGTTTCGGCGTAGTCCTGGCGCTTACAGCCCTGCTTGCAGTCACTGGCTGGAGCAGCGTGAGCAAGCTGATTGAACGCAGTGACAGGATGGTCGACATCACCCAACTCAACGCCTTGCTGGACGATGTGAATTCGGCCCGCTTGCAGTACGTGGTGGATAACGGCGACGAGAAGAGCGCAGACCTGGCACAAGCCGCGTTGAATCGATTCGATGCGCAGCAAAAGAGACTGTCGAGTGTTTTCCTCAGCCCTATCAACCTGGGCAACCTGCAGAAGATCAACAACCTGACCGCCGACTATCAAAAGTCGCTGAGCAAGATGCGCGAGGCCTACAAAACGGATGTCGCCGTACGCAAGGAAATGGGCGTGTATGCCGTCAAAGGCGCCGAGCTGATCGGGCAAATCATGGATGACGTCATGAAGATGCCCGCTTCCGACGAACGTTTCGAAGCCTTTCAAGACATCATGAAGGCCAAGGAAAACCTGGCACTGGTGCGCTATGAGGTCCGCGGTTACACCGGTAACGCCACGGCGGCCACTCAGGAAAAGGCCACCCGCCAGCTGGAGACCGCACTCAAGGGCATGGAGCAGCTCAACGCCAGATTTGGTGCCGTGCATGGTGACCGACTCAAGCAACTGGAGACTGCGCTGATTGGCTATCGTGCCGCCGTGCAGCGCTTTACCGCTGCGAACGAGGATGTGGTCAACGCGAGCAAGGAAACCTTTGATCAAGGGCGAGCGATCACTCAACTGAGTGACATCATGTACGAGTTCCAGCTCAACGCACGCGAACAAAACGCCAGCCAGGCGCGCACCCTGCAAATCACCTGCACGCTGCTGGCCCTGGTGTTGGGCATCCTCGCGGCAGCGGTTATTACGCGACAAATCACCCGTCCGCTGCAGGACACTCTGAATGTCGTCGAGCGCATTGCCTCCGGCGACCTCACTCAGACTGTGGCCGTGACCCGTCGCGACGAATTGGGTGTGTTGCAGCAAGGCATCCAGCGTATGGGCAGCACCTTGCGCGATTTGATCGGCGGCATTCGTGACAGCGTGGTGCAGATCGCCAGCGCTGCCGAAGAACTGTCGGCCGTCACTGAGCAGACCAGCGCCGGCGTCAACAGCCAGAAGGTCGAGACCGACCAGGTGGCCACCGCCATGCACGAGATGTCGGCAACGGTCGCCGAAGTCGCCCGCAACGCCGAGAAAGCCTCCGACGCCGCGTCAACCGCCGACAAAGAAGCCCGCGCCGGCGACAAGGTGGTGGCCGAAGCCATCGCCCAGATCGAGCGTCTGGCCGCTGAAGTGCTGCGTTCCACCGACGCCATGACCGTGCTGGAGCAGGAAAGCGACAAGATCGGCAAAGTCATGGACGTGATCAAGGCCGTGGCCGAACAGACCAACCTGCTGGCCCTCAACGCGGCCATTGAAGCGGCGCGCGCCGGTGAAGCCGGCCGCGGATTCGCCGTGGTCGCCGATGAAGTGCGTGGCCTGGCGCAGCGCACCCAGAAATCCACCGAAGAAATCGAAGCCCTGGTCGCCGCCTTGCAGAACGGCACGCGTCAGGTCTCGAGCATCATGCTCAGCAGT
>Ga0247815_10000205_pt1 | contig 46834 bp, 36 predicted proteins | sample UWRJL194509B1_FD_181014 | JGI IMG/M metagenome (GOLD analysis project Ga0247815, IMG submission 181014) | Plant litter microbial communities from Arlington Agricultural Research Station in Wisconsin, United States - UWRJ-L194-509B-1 | ecosystem: Environmental > Terrestrial > Plant litter >... | reverse complement strand
TATGTTTTCTTATTATCGATGGTGTAATTTGAAATTTTCGAATCTCCAAATTGTTCTTCTAATTTTTCAAGATAATTTTCCTGATTCTTATTGGCATTTTCAACTCTGAAAAGATAAGCATCATAATCGGTTCTTTGAATTCTGATCTTACCTTCTATTTTTCCAAGATTATCTATTTTGACCATCAAACTTGAATATTCTTTTGACATTGTGCTGGGCACTAAATCAATTTCCTGTGAAGTTCCATCATCTTTTATTAATCTTCCTTTCCAATTCAAAACATTTAAAGGCAAAATTCCGGGATATGTAAATTTATGTGTTGCGTCCAGTAAAATTTGTTTGTCTTCAATTTGAGCAGCAGCTACGACATAATTAAAACCCGTTCTTGTGGGATAAACCGGAATTCCATTTTGTATCGTACTTACCAACACCGGGTTCGCTTCTATTCCCGCCAACTTCAACATACTGATTAATATAAAATTAATTTCTGCCACGTTGCCGGTTTGATCTGTATAAGCTTTTTTTACCCCTTTCTGAGTATAATAATCATTCTCTTCATTCCAGTTCATTTTGTTCTGAACGAATTTAAAAATGATGTTCAATCGCTCTTTTTGTGATTCAACATTGGTCAATAATTTTTTAACATCTTCGAGTAAAAAATCCCTCTCATTAAGTTCTTTTCCAAAACTTTTATCTTTAAAAATAGTATTCGCAACACCTTCCCAGGTTATCGTATAATCTTTTACAGGCTGATCCGGATAACGTACTCTCTCTAATTCGTGCTGAATAGATCCTTTATAATTATCAATATTATCGATATAGGGCTCTTTCGCCAGTGCCGGAATATCATTTCCTTTATAAAAAGCGCTTATTTGTTTATAGGATATACTTTTTGTCTTGTTATAATCATCTTCAAAACTTTGACTGCCGTTGGTCAATTTTGAATCTGTTACAACATTATGGCCTCCTACCAAAATTGGTTTATAAATGTAATACTCCGGAATATCTGTTTTATACTCGAAGTAATTTACCGGAATATCATATTGAAAATCAAAATCGGGTAGTTTTACAATATTATCCGATTTTAAAATGTACTTGTATTCTATAATCGATCCTACTTTTACATTAGGAAGCGTTATTATTTTTTCGTCCCAAAATTTATTTACTTTTTTCGTAAAAGCTCCCTGATTACCTAGTTTTGTCTTAACAATTGCTTCGTTTTCTAAATTATAAGTTACTGCGTTTGAAAACTCTAATCGGTCTTCGCTCAAATTTTCATAACCAATATAAAAACGCACCTTTTGATCCGCCCAATTTAGTCCTTCTTTTTTATAAATTTTAATTTTAAATTCATAAACATGATTGGCAGAAAAACCTTTGTCTTTAGTAAACGTAAAAAATGTTTTTCCTTTTTTAAACAAAATTGCAGCAGGCGCAGTTGTATCTTTCGGGTTTGCTTTCTCTTTTAATTCAGCAACAGTAACTTTTCCCAGCTCATAATTTTGAGCGCTGCTTTTTGAAATTTCCAGAAGTAAAAAAACAACTATCACTAAGCTTTGAAACTTCATATTAAATTCTTTTTAAAACAATTTTCTCCGTTTGTTTTGCAATCATTCCTTTATAATATTCTTTTAGCATTTCATATTGTTCTGTAGATACAATTGCTTCATTGATTTGATTTTGGATACTTAATTGCAATGAATTACCGTTTGTTCCAATACTAAATTTAAATACTCCTAAATTATCCTGCATATTTATAACTGCGGGAGCTGGTAATGTTTCAATCGTAAATCCATCAGGAACTTGAATTGTAATATTATATCTATTTGCAAAAGGGAAACCAAAATCTACCGGGTACTCTCTTGTTTCTTGTTTAAAAGGATTTTTTTCATTTGTAAAAAATAACATTGGACTAACATATATTTTTTCTCCAATTATTTCACATAAATTATCCCCAGTGAAAGAATATGTTTCTATAACAGGCAATAAAATTTCCTTTTCATTTGTTCGTATATAATCCGTAATCTCAATTTTATTATTTTGATTTTCTAATTTTTCTAAATAGTCTTCTTCTTTTACTCCATTTATATCATCTCTATTCATTAAAGCTTGATAATCTGCCAATTGTCTTCTTGCTTTTCCTGTTATTTTCCCATCAGAATTAATACTATAATTTAAAGTTACATTATCTATTGATGATTTTTTAGGCATTAAATTCACTTCTTCAGAACTTCCGTCGTTTCTAATCAATCTTCCCGACCAGTTTAATGCTCTAAAAGGAAGAATATTGGGAGTTGAAAATTTATCCGAAGCATCTAACAAAACATTTCCATTTGGTGTTTCAACAGCAGCAATTACATAATTGAAAGCAGTTCTGTTTGGAAAGATAGCTATTCCGTTAGAACGTGTGCTCACCAGAACCGGATTTGCAGTTAAACCTGAATAACGTAGCATAGCAGTAAGCATTAAATTTATATCAGCGATATTTCCTGATTTTTCTTTGTATGCTTTTTTAACCCCTTTATCACAACTATAGCCAAAATAATCATTCCACTTTACTCTTGATTTCACGTAATTCAAAATAATATTTATTTTGTCATCCGTATTATTTACACCAGCTAATAACGTTTTTAAATCTTCTTCAAAATAGCCCGTTTTATTCAACTCTGGTCCAAAATCATCATAATTATAAATTGTTTTTACTACCGAATTCCAATCAGTCGAATACATTTTCTTTTCCCCTTTAAAATTTTTTATCATCGATAATTCATGCTGAATACTGGAAAGATAATTATCTACATTATTAACATAGGCTTCCTCTTTTATTGCTGGAAAATTCTCGGCCAAATACCTTGTTTTAGTTTCTATATAATCAAACTTATCTGTATCATACTGAGTAAGTGTACTTTCTTTTCCTGCTCCAACGGTTCTTTCTTTATTAGGTATAATTACCGTTCTGGAATTTTTCTCACTTGTAATTTTAGGAAAAACATACCCTTTTTGTTTGGTATTAAAACTATAATATTCCGGTATATAAGTTATAAACTCAGAGTAATTTACAGGAATATGGGTTTGGAAATTCCATTCTCTTATTAATCTGTCAGTCGGACTTTTGATAGTATACCTAAATTCAATTACCGATCCTTCTTTAACGTTAGGCATCGCAATCTTTTTTAATGCTCTGAATTTATCTACATTTTCATCAAAAATACCCTCACTTTTAAGTTTTGTCTTTTCTATTTTTCCTCCTGCCAAATTATAGGTAACTGCATCTGTAAAAATTACTTTTTCAGGCAAATTGATGGTATTATAATACCAAACTCCCTGATTTGCCCAATTGTAACCTTCTTTTTTATAAATTTTAATTCTGGTTTCAACTTCAGTTAGCGTAATAAAACCATTATCTACATCATATTCTATTCTCGTTTTTCCTTTTTTGTACAAAATAGCAGCGGCAGCCGATGAATCTTTGGGATGTACCTTTTGTTCTAATTCAGCAATAGATACTTTTCCTAATTTAAATTCCTGTGCTGTTACATTCGTAATAAGCAACAATAGAAGTGAAAGACTAAAAAGTTTGGTAATTTTCATTTTTGGTTAGTTCTTGGTTAATATAATTTTGGCATTATCGTTTCTTGACACTTGCTCCATAAAAAGACGGTATTCATCGTATTCTTTATTAGAATATTTACCTTTATTTAAAAACATAGAGCGTTTGTAAATCAGTTTATTATTTTCTTTTTTAATGATTTCGGTTTTATATTCCCCAAACTTACCTTTCAATTCAAAGTTTGAAGGCAAAAATTCTATCGTAAAACCTGTTGGTAAATTAATTTCGATTTCATCCGTATCTAAATACCCTCGCTGAATTTGAAATGGATTTTTTCTATTGCGGATTCTCTTGACATTTGCAGAAGTTTGATTGAAAGCGTCTACAGTAAAAATCATTTTATTAGCAGAAATTGATGCATAATTTATGGCACTTACTTGCACGTTCTCAGCAAACTGTACATTTTCTTTATTATTAGAAAAAGTAATTTTTCCTAATTTTAAATTATTAATATTACTCCAATAGTCTTTATAGTGAGATTCCTTTTCTGTTGGCTGTAATGTTTCGATTTTGGTTTTCGAACTGTATTGAGAACCTTCTGAAGTTATTATAATAGAGCCGGAAAAATTACCGTTTTCGTCTATCGTATAAGTTCCTTTATCTATTTGGGTATTTCCAAGATCTTCATATACTTTGGTTCTTACGATTTCTCCACCTTCCGGTTTAATAATCAAAACATCACGATCATCTGTAAAAGTTCCCTGATATCCAAAAGGATCATCCTGACTAGTACATTCTAACCATGTATAATGATTTCCATTTGGGATAGCCAAAATCATGTGATTTCCCTGCATCGAAACAAAATCAGACTGAATATTAGATTTGTAACGATCTCCATATAAAATAGTATTGTATGATGGAACATCTACAACCTGTAAAAGTGCTTTTGTATAATTCGATAATGCCTTACAATCACCATAACCTAAACGATCTACATCGCTGGCAAGCATAGGTTTCCAACCTCCAATACCGATAGCAATATTTACATATCTGGATTTTTTTTGTACATAATCGTAAATGATCTTTGCTTTTTTTATAGGATCTTTTTCATCCCCCACTAATGCTTTTATCTTAGTTTTCGTTTCTTCCGGCAAAGTAGTAGTTCCTGTTAAGATTTTTTCACCATACCATTTACCAAATGCTTCCCATGTTGTGGCAGTACCATCAACACCTTCTAAATGAAATTTTTCTAATCCCATCATTACTTTCGGAAAAAGATCATCAGTAGACGGACTGTAATCTTCTACTTTTCTGGCTAAAATATTAAGAGCAACATAACTTAGTTTTGTATCGGTATCAATAGTTTTCTTTATATCAAAACCCGAAAAAGAAAACTCCTTCTTTTTAAATCCAAGATCATTTGGAAATGAAACATTTAAAATGCATTTCTCTACACTTACATTGTAATCTCCTAAAAAATACCATCGCGGTATAAAAGCAGTGCTTGAAGTTTCAATTTCACTAGTATAAACGATTGTAAAAGGATACGAAATTGATGTATAATCTAAGTACAGTATACGACTATCAGAAAAAAGAGTACTTCCGCTTACCGCACTATTATCCTTAAAATCTTTTCGTTTAATTTTTTTGATTTCCTTACCGGATATATCATAAACAACTGCTTCGATATTTTTTACACTCAGTGATTTATCATAGTGTTGATAAGCATCAATGTTTCCTAATCCTTTTTCATTTAAAACTGTTACAACCCGCTGTGTTTTGATATTCATGCTTCTCTGCGAAGCAATAGTAATATCCATTTGATCTAATCGAACAACAGCGTTGGCATTTTCTTTAAGACTATCAGAAATCGCTGTTACAGCATATTCGCTCTTTTGAGCCGACAGAATAAGGGTAAATAAGAAAAAAAATAATCCCGAAAAAGTAAATTTCATTAGTAAGTAATTTCGCCAAATATATATTATTTTTAGAAATTCTTAACATATGTTTAATAAAATTTTACTCTCTATTTTTGCTGTCAATCAAAATCGTTACAGGGCCGTCATTTAAGAGACTAACCTTCATATCTGCACCAAAAATTCCGGTTTGTACTTTTTTATTAAATTCTTTTTCTAAAGATTTTACAAAATTCTCATACATCGGAATCGCGAATTCAGGTTTTGATGCTTTTATATAAGATGGGCGGTTTCCTTTTTTTGTAGAAGCATGAAGTGTAAACTGACTTACGACAATAATATCTCCGTCGATATCCTGAACCGAGCAGTTCATAACATCATTCTCATCACCAAAAATCCTCATTTTGATGATTTTACCAACAAGCCATTCAATATCTTCCTGAGTGTCTGCATCTTCAATTCCTACTAGAACAAGTAAACCTTTTTTTATATCAGCTGTTTTATTTCCATCAACGGTAACGGACGCTTCTGAAACTCTTTGAAGAACAATTCTCATATTTTATCTAATAATGTGGTTTTTGCCACAGATTACACGGATTAAAAAGATTAAATCTAGCGTTAGATGCACTGCTGTGCATCTCTATATTCAAAATTTGTCGATAATTTTTTTTTTGGAATTTGGAATTTAAAAACTGGAATTTAAAAAGTTTACTTCCTTAACTCATCACTAGCTTTTCGATCTTCATCATAAGAATCTGTACGATAATTTTCGTCGTCGCCTTCTAAGATTTTTAGATAACTATTGTAACGTGACCAGGCGATCTCGTCTCTTTCTAAAGCGGCTTTAATAGCACAATGTGGTTCTTCTTTATGTAGACAATTGTTAAACTTACATTGATCTTTTAGTTTGAAGAATTCAGGAAAATAACCGCTGATTTCTTCTTTTTCCATATCAACAATTCCGAAACCTTTAATTCCCGGTGTATCGATAATTTTTGCATCAAAAGATAAATCATACATTTCGGCAAAAGTAGTTGTGTGCTGACCTTGTTTACTGGCTTCAGAAATGGTTTTTGTTTTAAGATGTAAAGAAGGTTCCATTGCATTAACCAAAGTCGATTTACCTACACCTGAATGTCCGGAGAACATACTTACTTTACCAATCATCATTTCTTTCAATTCATCAACACCTTTCATTTCAGTAGATGAAACACGAAGGCATTTATAACCAATTTGCTGATAAACGTATTGCATATACAATTGATCCTCGAGCGTTGGCTCATCAAAAGTATCTATTTTATTAAAAACCAGAATTGTTTCGATATTATAGGCTTCGGCAGTAACCAAAAAACGGTCTATAAAGTTGAAAGTTGTTGGCGGATTATTAATCGTGATCAATAAAAATACACGATCAATATTCGACGCAATGATATGCATTTGATGCGATAAATTTACCGATTTACGAACGATATAATTCTTTCTTTCGTGAATATTAAAAATCGTTCCGGTTAAGGCATCAGAGGTTTCTTCGAGTTCATAATCGACAATATCACCTACAGCAATAGGATTGGTACTTTTGATACCTTTCATCCTAAACTTCCCTTTCATACGGCATTCTATAAAATCGCCTTGTTCCGATTTTACCGTGTACCAACTTCCTGTAGATTTATATACGAGTCCTGTCATTCTTTAATTTTAGATTACTGATTTTAGCTTTTAGATTACTCTTCGAACTAAAAAACAAAAGGCAAAATTACGTTTTTAGAATTGAACAACGCAACTTCGCCTTTTAAAATTAATGACTTACTCAGAATTTGGTACGTTTACCAAACAATTTCGGCTAAAATCTCATTCTCTTTGATTTTTCCTAACTGAATTGTTTTTAACGTTTTTGTCGTTTTTCCGGCTTTGGTCGTATATATTTCAACCATAACCGTTGCCGGACCACTTTCTGTTAATTCTCTTTCTCCAAAATAATTGGTTTTTATTTGATATTTCCCTTTTATAGCATTTCTAATTAAATATTGTTCCGGGCCGTAACCTTCTGTAAAGTCTTTAGAAAATCTTGCTCCGGCTTCTGTTTTGGTATGACTGTAGTAACATTCCTCTCCATTTGGTTCAATAACATGCAAATCAAGATCGACATCGATTTGGTTCCAGTTCATAATTATTCTGATATCAACCGGCATTTTCTTCAAATATTTTTTATCAAGTTTACCCGTTTTCAAACCTTTATGTTCGATTGTCAAACGATTAATATCCATTAAAATAATATCTTCTACGCCTTCATATTGTCCGCTCATTTCTCCGTAATAATTTACTTCCAATGCTTTAATCAATTCATCAAAAGCGTCCTGATATTTTCCTGCATCCTCAAGAGCCAAAGCATAATCTCTTAAACTTTGTGGTTCATGCGCTCTCCATTTTGCAATTTGTCTTGCAGTAAATAAGGCATCATCAAAATCTTTCCACTGACGTAATGTATACGTAAGGGTTTTATAAAGCTGATGATTCTCCAGGCCTAAATCGGCAATATTACTGATTACCTGCAAAGCTTTTTTGACATCGCCCTGATTGTAGAAAAAGTGCGCCACATCAAAATAAAAACTCGGGTTTCTTTCCTGCGCTTTTCTTAATTCAAAATACAATTCGTACTGTTTATCTTTTGGTGCGGCTGCTAAAGCTTTAAGATATAATCGATCCGGATTCCAGGTTTTAGGATCGTTATTAATCACATTAGATTCTCCCTTTTTGGTAACAACATTTACAACTCCGTTTGATGCCCTACTTCCATAAAGTGCAATTGTCAAAGCATCTTTAAGAACATCTACCGAAGCGATATCATCCTGATCCAAATCAGACAATTCACCTTCAAAAGGTTTTCCATCCACAATTATTAAAGGTTTTTTTGAGATCGGCATTGAAACCTTCTCATCAAATATAACTTTATCACTACTCACAGAGGGTAAAGCAGTAATTTGAACTCCTGCAACTTTACCCGCAAGTGCCTGAGATACATTGGTATTTTTTGAAATACTTTCAGACGAAATTGTTTGTACAGAATAGGAAACGTCAGCTTTTTTAACCGTTCCATAACCTACAACAGTAACTTCTTTCAACTCAGATTCTGCTTTATCAGAAGACTCTACAACTGCCTGAGCTTCTTCAACTACATTCATTACAGGCCCTGAACCAACTGGCTCATCAACTGTCATTACAGCATCCGCATCGCCTTTAATACTTCTGTATGATGTTACAACAACTGATTCTAATTGTAATGAATTCTCTCGTAATACAACTGTAAACTTATTATTCACGCCTGTATTCAACTGATAAGGGTCAAAACCAAGATAACTAAAGTTAAGAGTGCTATTCTCGGCGGCTCTAATTACAAATTTACCATCAAAATCAGTAGCAACTCCTTCTCTTTCTCCTCTTAATGTTACAGTCACACCCGGTAAAGGTATTCCTTGCTGATCTAAAACAGTCCCTTCAACTTTACCTGCCGCAACATTTGTGCTTCTGGTTGAAACTGCAGTTGCACTTCTGCCTGAATTTCTGCTTACTGTATTTGTATTAGTAACTACTCTTCTATTTTTTTGAACTTTTGGTTTCGGCAACGGCTTTGGAGTTGAATATTTAATATCTTTTTGCCACCAATTATCTAAACCTTCAAAATAAGTTTCGATACTTTCCCAATTGTTTTTTTGCTGCGCCAGATTTGTATCCTGCTGTTGTTTTTTAATTCTGTCAAATTCAGCACGTAATTCGGCCGGCGGTATAATATCATACGAAATATAATCACGAATATCTTCCAAAACAATCAACGAGGTGTTTTTGGTTATAATACCGTATTTCTTTCCTAAAAGTTCGATTTCATCAGCATTTTTAGCATATTGAAAATCAAGATTGGCTATTTTTTTCTGTGCCCAAAGTTTTTCAACATTCACATCATTTGTGTTCTGAAGAACAGCATCCAGAGCTATTTTTCGTTCTAAAACTGCTTCATTATTATAACCAAATAATAAGGTAATTTGATTTTTTTGATTCAGAGAAATTCCCGAAAAACTAAAGCTTCCTGAAACCGAAGTTCCTTCCATCGGAAATAAATCTGTTACCGTATAATTCTCTTTTATACCTAAAAACTTCAAATTACTATTAGTCAGTTTATCTAATGCATTATCCTGATTCACCTGATTTAAATTGATGAAATTTCCACCCGTTTGCATCGCCGAATAATTCAGAAAAGAAAAATCTGCCGAAACCGAAGATGTAATGGTATAAATTGGCTTTTTAGTCTTTGGCAAAACATTTTCGCTCAAAGATGAAAGTCCGTCAGAGAAAAACAAGTATTCGTCGTTGTTCATGAAATTAAGTTGCGAAAAACGAGTTCCTCCGTCATATCTTGTGTGCTCTAAAACTGCTTTTAATTCAGACCAGTTTCCGTTTGTAATGACATATTCTTTTTGTTTTTCGAAAGTATAATTCAAAAAGTATAAAGTGACTTTTGTATTTTGTATTTTTTGAAAATAAGCATTCAACAAACTCAGTTCTTTCTTTACATCTCTTGTTTTACAACTCAGTGAATTATCCCAAATTAAACCAATTGAAGTCGGAGTTTTTTTAGCTATTTTATTCCCTTCGATAAAAGTATTTCCGTAAAAATAATGTTGTCCACCAACATTTTGCATGATTACACTCGGAGCATTTTCCTGAATCGGAATCTTAAAAAGTAGTTTTTCAGATGGCTGATAATTTTCTTTTTTGATAGAAGTTTGAAAAGATTGATTCCATTTCGAAAAAACAATTGCGTCTCCGGAATTCTCCGAAACAGTTGGCGAAGCCGAAGTTCCTAAAACAGAAACATTCATCTCGAAATTATCCAGCTTTTTAGGATAACGACTCACCAATTGATACGCCAGATTGTCTTTATCAAATGCCGAAAGTTCTTCTTCATAACCAATAATCACAGTGCGTTCGCCGTTTGGCATCAACGGATAAATTCTGGTTCTGAAATTATTTCCGTCTACTTTCTCCAATAATCCGGGATCAACACGTCGATGTTCAATAGCTTCAAAAACCTGTTTCCCTTTGTTTTTATTTACCGGAACGGCTTCACGCATTTTCCCGTTTATGTCAATGGCATATCTGGAAACCGAAACATTTTCCGGTAACGGAAAAATAAGTTCCGCCTCCATCTGGCGGGTTCCTGAGTTAAAGAAATGCATTTCGGCAGTGGTGTAAGCAATATTTCCCACCACTTTTACATTCACAATTAGTTTATTCATTCTAACCTTTTCAGCTTCATCCCCTTTTACTGTTAATTCGGGACTTTGTGCGAAAGATTTTGTTCCTAAAAACAATATCAAATAAAATAACATTTTCAAGTTTACTTGAAAAATTCCTGGCTGAGATAAACATAATTTTGATTTCATAACACGAGAGTTAAGGTTCTATAATTGTATAGAGAACATAAAATCTAAAAAGGTTGGAATAGGTTATAAAAAAAATTAAACCATATAAGTTATATAAGAAACTATTAGCACAAGATCGAAATTAAAGCTGTGAAAAATATAGCGCACGGTTTCAACCGTGGGGCAAAGATTGTGAATATACATTGTGGTTCCCCAAAGATTGCGAACATTGATTGCGTCCCCACGGTTGAAACCGTGGGCTATGTTTATATATACAACCAAAAAAAAAATCTCCAACACTTCTTTTATAAAGTGCCGGAGATCTTAAAAAAACAATCTATCTTTAAATAATGCTATAAGAAAACTTTAAAATAGTTTTACAAAAACTCAAATTAACTTATATCATTTATATGTTTTAGAAAAAATTATGCGTTGAAAATTTTCTCCTGGTGACCAATACTTTCCTGATGAATAGCTTTGAACATTCTTAAAACAAATTCTTCAGTAAGGCCTTTTTTCTCACCTTCCAAAATCATTTTTCCTAAGATTTCGTTCCAACGGTTGTTTTGAAGGATTGCTACGTTTGCATCTTTTTTCACCTGACCAATTTCGTCAGCTACTTTCATACGTTTTCCTAATAACTCTAATAAGTTAGCATCAAGAACGTCGATATTAGCTCTTAGTTTTGTCATTTTTTGAGTGTATTGATCTGTAGTATCATCCGTTTTTCTGATAGTCAAATCTTTAATGATTTGTTTCAAAGCATCTGGAGTAACTTGTTGAGCAGCATCAGACCAAGCATTGTCCGGATCGTAGTGCGTTTCGATAATCATACCATCGTAATTCAAATCTAAAGCCTCTTGTGTTACTTCGAAAATCATTTTACGATCTCCAGTAATGTGAGATGGATCAATGATTAAAGGTAAATCAGGGAATTTATTTTGCAATTCGATAGCAATTTGCCATTCTGGAATGTTTCTGTATTTTGTTTTTTCGTAAGTCGAGAAACCTCTGTGAATAACACCTAATTTCTCGATTCCAGCCATATGTAAACGCTCAACACCACCTAACCATAAAGCTAAATCCGGGTTTACAGGGTTTTTAACCAAAACGATTTTGTCAGTTCCTTTCAATGTATCAGCAATTTCCTGAACCGCGAAAGGGTTTGCAGTTGTACGGGCACCAACCCATAAAACGTCGATATCATGTTCTAAAGCCAGTTTACAGTGCGCTGCAGTTGCAACTTCAGTACCCATTAATAAACCAGTTTCAGCTTTTGCTTTTTGTAACCATTTTAAACCAATTTCTCCAACACCTTCAAATCCTCCCGGACGCGTTCTTGGTTTCCAGATTCCAGCTCTGAATACACTAACTTTTGAATCTTTCAATTCATGAGCAATTTTCAATACCTGATCTTCTGTTTCTGCACTACATGGTCCTGCTATCACAAGTGGGTGATTTAAATTGAAATCTTCTAACCACTTTCTCATTTCTTTCTTATTTTCCATCTTAATTCTATTTTTACTTTTTAATTGTTAATCCGTTTAATATTTCTTTGATTTTATTCGTGCTTTCCATTTCTTCAAAAATGGCATTATAATTTTCGTCTTTCAACAAATCCCTAAACCGACTCAGGTTTGATATATATTCTTCTAATGTTTCAATAACATGTTCCTTGTTTTGCTTAAAAATCGGTGTCCACATTGCAGGAGAACTTTTTGCTAAACGAACCGTGCTTTCAAATCCACTTCCCGCCATATCAAAAATATCCTGTTCGTCTTTTTCTTTGTTCATCACCGTTTTCCCGAGCATAAAAGAACTAATATGCGACAAATGCGAAACGTAAGCGATGTGTTTGTCGTGTGAAGTTGGATCCATATATCGAATCCTCATTCCTATTTCGCTAAAAAGCTTTAATGCCTTTTCCTGCAATTTAAAAGTGGTTTTTTCCACCTCACAAATAATATTCGTTTTTCCTTTAAACAAACCTCTTATCGCTGCCGAAGGCCCTGAAAACTCCGTTCCCGCTATCGGATGCGTTGCGATAAAATTTCTTCTCTTTGGATGACTGGCAACAGCGTCACAAATTGGTTTTTTAGTCGAACCTACTTCAAAAACAATCGTTTTATCTCCAACTAAATCCAACACTTTAGGTAAAACCATCAGCGCCACATCTACAGGAACCGAAACAATCACAAAATCAGCATCGACCAATTCTTCAAAGCTTCCTGCCTGATCGATAACACCCAAATCAATTGCTTCCTGCAAATGTTTTTCGTTATTATCTATTCCAAAAATAGTGGCATCAGGATGTTGGTCTTTGATGTCCAGCACCATCGAACCGCCTATTAACCCTATTCCTATTACGTATACTTTCATAATTCTTTTTATTTGAAGCTAAGATTTTAAATTCCAAATTTTAAAATTCCAAATTCAAACCTATTTAACCGCAAAGTTCGCAAAGGATTTACGCAAGGTTCGCAAAGTTTGAAATCTAAAATCTACACTCTAAAGTCTAAAATCTATTTATCGCTTCTTGTACTTTTTCTTCTTTCACACACAACGAGAATCTAATATATCCTTCACCATTACTTCCGAAGATCGTTCCCGGTGTGATAAAAATATGTTTCTCGTATAATATTTCGTCAATGAACTTCTCTGCTGATTCGATTCCTTCCGGTAATTTTGCCCAGACAAAAAGCCCGACTCCTTCTTTATAAACTTCGCAGCCTAATTTTTCTGCTAGTTTTTCGGTTAATTCTCTACGGCGTCTGTAAATTTTGTTTTGATCTTCGAACCATGATTTGTCACAGTTTAAAGCGGCAATGGCACCTTTCTGAATTCCGTAATACATTCCGCTGTCCATGTTGCTTTTTACTTTTAGGACTGCATCGATAATTTCAGGATTTCCTAAAACCATTCCGACTCTCCAGCCTGCCATGTTGAACGTTTTGCTTAATGAATTCAATTCCAGAGCTACATCTTTAGCACCTTCAATCTGCAATAAACTCATCGGGTTATCATTCAAAACAAAACTATACGGATTATCGTTGACCAATAATATGTTGTGTTTTTTAGCAAAGGCAACCAATTTTTCAAATAATGCTAAACTTCCTCTCGCTCCTGTTGGCATGTGCGGATATCCCAGCCACATAATTTTTACTTTCGAAAGATCTAATTTTTCCAATGCTTCAAAATCCGGTTCCCAGGCATTAGCTTCTTTCAAGTCATAATAAACCGGAACTGCTCCTACTAAATTGGTTACCGAAGTATACGTTGGATAACCCGGATTCGGAATTAAAACGTGATCGCCTTCATTTAAAAAAGCTAACGAAATGTGCATAATTCCTTCTTTTGAACCCATCAAAGGCAAAATCTCATTATTCGGATTCAACTCAACACCAAATTGATTCTGATAAAAATCTGCCATACCTTTTCTCAATTCCGGTAATCCCTGATAGCTCTGATAACCATGCCCGTTTTCATCCTGAATTGCTGCGGCAACCGCTTCAATTACTGCTTTCGACGGACTCAAATCAGGGCTTCCAATTCCCATATTGATGATAGATTTTCCCTCAGACTGCAGCTGACGAACTTCTCTCAATTTTGATGAGAAGTAGTATTCTTCAACTGTATCTAATCTTTTTGCTGTTGTAATCATGATTTATATTTATATTTTGCTTTACGCTGTAAGCTTTATGCTTTTTCTCTTTTTGACTTGTCACCCTGAGCGAAGTCGAAGGGCTTTCCAATTAGAACATGGGCTTCGACTTCGCTCAGCCTGACAATTTATTTTTTCAAACCTTTGGAATTTGGAATTTAAAAAAATTGGAATTTCCTCCTTAAGGTTTCGTATTCTTATATTCTCCCAAAACCTTTAAATATTCTGCCATTATATTTAATAACGATTTCGCTTTTGCAAAATCTTCGTATTTCTCAAATGTCACATCTACGAAAAATGAATATTTCCACGGCGTTTCAATTTTTGGAAGCGATTGAATCTTCGTTAAATTCAATTTGCAATCGCTCATTACATTCAAAACTGCTGCCAAACTCCCTCTTTTGTGATCCAATTCAAATTTGATAGAAGCTCTGTTGATTTCGTTTTCCGGCAAAAATGAATTCTGCTTTTTGATAATCACAAAACGAGTCATGTTGTTTTTGATCGTTTGAATTTCTGGCGCGATGATTTCCAAATCATACATTTCCGAAGCTACTTTACTTCCTATTGCAGCAATTCCGGTTAATTGTTTTTCCTGAATTCTTCTTGCCGTTTCTGCTGTATCTTTATCCTCAACCAATTTGATGTTTGGATATTGTTTCAAAAAATCCATGCATTGTAATAATGCCATTGGGTGCGAATGAACTTCTTTTATATCTTCAATTTTTTGACCTTTTAAAGTCATTAAATTTTGGTGAATGCTTAAATAATGCTCGCCAATGATGTGTAAATTGTTCTTGTCAATCAAAGCATAATTCGGAATAATTGGCCCTGCAATTGAATTTTCTATCGCCATTACTGCCTGATCCGATTTTCCTGAAAGCAGGCTGTCAACCAATTCCTCAAAAGACAAACACTCATCAATAGCCACATTTTCAGAGAAATACTCTTTTACAACCTGATGATGAAAAGAACCTTTAATACCTTGTATTGCAATTTTAGTTGTCATATATTCAAAAAAAAATCCTGATTTTCATCAGGATTGTATATTAGTTTTATTTGTCTTTTAAATTTTCTCAAATAACCATAGCACAATCCTCACTTCTACTAAAGAAGAAATAAAAAGAGTTGCTAAAATAAAAACGGTTATTAGACATTTTGTTTGTGTTTTTCAATAAATTCTCTGCGAATGTATAAATTAATTTCAGTGCACCAAAAAAAATATTGCATTTTATGAAACAAAAAAGGATTTCTTAACAAATTTAGCAGGTTTTGTATGATAATATAAAAATACGAGCTTAAAATGAGATATTTACAATGGGTTTTTCTAAGATGCTAAGATTCTGAGTTGCTAAGGTTCTAAGATTTTTTGCCACGAATTCACGAATTAGCACAAATCATTCTGGCTTTGAATGTCAATTTCTCAAACTAAAAGGAATGTTTTTACTCCATCTTGTCATTTCGAGGAACGAGAAATCTCCGCAAGAAGCTCAACAAAGATTGGCGATTCTGCGAATGGAGTTACTTATGGAGATTTCTCGTTCCTCGAAATGACAATATTGTGGACAGAAAATAAAACTTAAGAAAACAACCCAGAAACCGGAGTATTCCTAATTCCAATCTTAGAATAATCAAAATTCATTTTCTCTTTTAATAAAGAAGCATAAACACTTCTAAAATCAATTTCATATTTTAAATCGCCATTATCTAAATTCGCTAAATCTGGATTATTACCTAAAATTGTTCCTTTGTTATTTCCTCCAATAATAAACATTGGCGCGGCAGTTCCGTGATCTGTTCCGTTTCCGTTGTCTTTTACACGTCTTCCAAATTCGGAAAATACTACAATTGTAACGTTTTGAAGCAATTGTGCTTGTTTCAAATCTTGATAAAAACTAAATAACGCATCATTCAAATCCGTTAATTTTTTCTCGTGAATGGCGAGTTGATTATCATGCGTATCGAATCCTCCGAGTGAAGTGTAATATACTTTTGAGTTCAGGTTTCCTTTGATTAATCGTCCAATCCATTCCAGATTTTTAGACAAATCGGTTTTGGGATAACTGATTTCTGATTTGGATTTCGCTAAAGCTTTCTGGATTTCATCTGATCCTTCGGTAACTGAATTGGCTATTTTTCGAACAAAATCTAATTGCGGATTATCTGATAAAGTTACATTTTCTTCTTTATCTGATTTTACTTTAAATCGGTTTGGATCTTTCACCGTTATTGAATTAGGTTCTAATCCTTTTAATGCGAGATTATCGATCGAATCCAGATTTATTCCAGCCGTTGCCTGATGTCCGTTGCATTGCAAATCAAGGTAACGCCCCAACCAGCCTTCGGTGATATATTTATTCGAATCAGCTGCAGTTTGCCAAATTTCCTGACTACGAAAATGAGATCGAATAGGTTCCGGATATCCAACATTCTGAATCACGGTTAAATCTCCATTTTGCTGCATTTGAGCAAAATCTTTTAACGAGGGATGAAATGCCATTCCGTTATTTTTTCCAATGACTACATCTTTATTCAAAGCAATTTTATTCCTTAAATCATAATACAAAGGATTATCGTATGGAATAAAAGTATTCAGTCCGTCGTTTCCGCCATTCAGTTGCACAAAGACGATACATTGCTCTCCGATTACCAAATTATTTTGTGTACCAAAAGCATGTAAAAAATCAGGAAGCACCAGCAATCCGCCAGTAAAAGTTCCTGTAAGCGTTAGAAAATTCCTTCTGTTCATGGCTGTAGCTTTCTAAATTAATTGATATTCGGGTAGTTTCGTGATATAATCAAAGAGTCGTATTACGGCAAAATTGGCGTGTTCCTCTTTTGGATCAAAATCGTATTTCAGTAAATTCTCCATATCTTTTTGCATCGAATCATTTACTTTGAATAATAATCGGTTCGATAACTCGGTAATTATCGTTTTGTTATTTCCGTTAGGATCAAAATCGATTTTCACATCAATTTTCTCCAATTCTGTCTTTGGCTTATCCGTATCCGAAGTCATGGTATTCAGCACTTTTCTGGTAATGCTTCTTCCGCTGCAAAGCAAATCTGAGGTATTGTTGCGTTGCAAATAAATCTGCGAAGTTAGCCAGGAATTTCCGCCATCCCAACCTTTTACATTGACCTGATTGTACAAATCCATTCCTTGTTGTTTCAGGAAAAACATAACCATTCCATCATCAAGATCATCAACATGCAATTCATCCAAAAGCTGTAAAATATAAACCAACGGATCTTTAATCTTTGTTCCTGAAGTTTCTTTTTTATATTCTTCCGTAAAAATTTTAGTCAATAAAGGCTGTATTTCAAACTTTACTTTTCTGAAATAATCGCCGTAATACCTCACCAATTCTTCTGAAGGATTATCATAAATAAACCATTTTAGAATTTTTCGGGTAATGAGATACGGAATATTTTTTTGCTCGAAAATAATATCGACGAGATCATCTGCTTTCCAGTTTCCCGTTTTCCCGAAATAGGTTTTATCGCTATTATCTTCTATATTTTTTCTGTAAACTGCGCCATCATCTCCGTAATTTAATCCGGCCAAAGCTCGTGCGCCTTCTTTGATGTCATTTTCAGAATAATTCCCGATACCAATTGTGAATAATTCCAATAATTCACGGCTTAGGTTTTCGTTGTATTTCCCTTTTTTATTGTCGACATTATCCAAGTATTTGACCATTGCATTCGATTTTACGATTTGCTTGGTAAGTTCTTTGAAATTGCCAAAAGCATTTTCGCGCAAAATCATATTGTGCTGATAAATCCAGTAATTGACTTTTACTTTTTGGGTTGTAGAAACGAAATGATTGTGCCAAAAGCAAACCATATTTTCGCGTAACGGAAATTCATCATTCCGCATTTTAGAAATCCACCATTTTTTTAGTTCAACGGCAGAATAGATTTCTTTTTTGAGCACTTTTTTCTTGAATTCAGAATCGGCGGTTTTGATAGATTCACGCAATTCTTTAAGCTCAAGAAGCGTTTTGGGATCGTCATTTAAAAAAGCTGGAAGTTGTGTATCAAACTTGGAATCATAGGAATGCTTTAGAAATTTTTCTAATCCTAGTTTTTCAATTTTATCGGATTCTTTTCCGGAAAAACCCAACCGTAACGACCAAAGATTGCTTTTTTTCATAACACAGGAATTTGTTTAGCAATAAGACTCGACTTTTTCTTAAAGGTTTAATTTAAGAAAGGGTCCGAGGTTCTTAGATGCTAAGGTGATATGTTTTAAAAATCTTTGGTATTAATTAGAACGGGGATTTTTTGGGGATATTGTAATGTGACTTTGATTGCGTAGAATGGATTAAAATCCATCCCTACAATATAATTTGTTCCTCCGGAACGTAATTCATAAAGTTCCGGTAATTAAACAGCCCCGATTGAAGTGGAAATCCTTTTTTATTTTTTCTTTAAAAATAAAAAAGATTGTAACGGAAAGCGGGAAATAGCTCCTAAAAAAAAAACAGCTACCATAAAGATAACTGCTTTTATTTATATTCTAAAAATCTAAAATCTCAGATCTACAATCTAAAATCATTAAGACCCACACATTTCACAATCATCTGGCTCTGCTGCTTGCGCTTTTAAAAGCATCGCTTTATAATCCTCAACGCTGATTGCTTCTGTTTCCGGAACTAAAGTTACCGGTGCATCTTCTTCTTTTTTATCGTTGTTTAGGGTGAATTTAATCGCATCAACCGCAGATTTTGTTCTTAGGTAATACATTCCTGTTTTTAAACCTGATTGCCAAGCGTAGAAGTGCATTGACGTAAGTTTAGAATAGTTTGCATCTTGCATGAACAAGTTCAATGATTGCGATTGGTCAATAAAGTAACCTCTCTGACGTGACATATCGATAATGTCTTTCATGGACATTTCCCAAACTGTTTTGTATAATTCTTTCAGGTCTTGCGGAATCACATCAATGTTTTGAACTGATCCGTTATGACGCATGATTTCTTGTTTCAATGTTTCGTTCCATAAACCTCTGTCTACTAAATCGTGAAGTAAATGTTTGTTTACTACGATGAATTCTCCAGACAATACACGACGTGTGTAAATGTTTGATGTATATGGTTCGAAAGCTTCGTTGTTTCCAAGAATTTGCGAAGTCGAAGCAGTTGGCATTGGCGCTACTAATAATGAGTTACGAACTCCATGTTCCATTACTTCTTTTCTTAATGAAGCCCAGTCCCAACGACCAGATAATTCTTCATCTTTCATTCCCCACATGTTGTATTGAAATTCTCCTTGTGACATTGGAGAACCTGCAAATGTAGAATATGGACCTTCTTCTTTTGCCATTTCCATAGAAGCGGTTACGGCTGCGAAGTATAATGTTTCGAAAATTTCCTGATTTAATGCTTTTGCTTCATCGCTTGTAAACGGCATACGCAACATGATAAAAGCATCTGCTAAACCTTGAACACCTAATCCTACCGGACGGTGACGTAAGTTAGAATTTTCAGCTTCTTTTACCGGATAGTAATTTCTGTCGATTACTTTGTTCAGGTTACGAGTTACACGTTTTGTAACATTGTAAAGTGCTTCGTGATCGAATTTTCCGTTTTCAATAAACATTGGTAACGAAATAGAAGCTAAATTACAAACCGCGATTTCATCTTTAGAAGTAAACTCCATAATCTCTGTACACAAGTTTGATGAACGGATAGTTCCTAAATTCTTGTGGTTCGATTTACGGTTTGCTGCATCTTTGTACAACATATAAGGCGTTCCGGTTTCGATTTGTGATTCAAGGATTTTCTCCCATAATTCACGTGCACGAATGGTTTTTCTACCTTTTCCTCTAAATTCATAATCCAAATACATGGTTTCGAATTCTTCTCCGTAAACGTCGTATAATCCTGGGCATTCGTTAGGACACATTAAAGTCCATGATGCATCTTCCTGCACACGTTTCATGAATAAATCAGATGTCCACATCGCGAAGAATAAATCTCTTGCACGCATTTCTTCTTTTCCTGTATTTTTCTTTAAATCTAAGAAATCAAAGATATCAGCATGCCATGTTTCGATGTAAATCGCAAAACTACCTTTACGTTTTCCACCACCCTGATCTACGTAACGAGCCGTATCGTTGAAAACTCTCAACATTGGTACGATTCCGTTTGAAGTTCCGTTTGTACCACGAATGTAAGATCCAGTTGCACGAACGTTATGAATAGAAAGACCAATTCCTCCCGCAGATTGCGAGATTTTAGCCGTTTGTTTTAAAGTATCGTAAATTCCATCAATACTATCATCCTGCATTGCCAAAAGGAAACAAGAAGACATTTGTGGTTTTGGAGTTCCGGCATTAAACAACGTTGGCGTTGCATGCGTAAAGAACTTTTTAGACATTAAATCGTAAGTCTCAATTACTGATTTTAAATCATCAAGGTGAATACCAACCGAAACACGCATCAACATATGTTGTGGTCTTTCGACGATTTTTCCGTTTATTTTTAGCAAATACGAACGCTCTAAGGTTTTGAAACCAAAGTAATCGTAATTGAAATCTCTTGTATAAATGATATGCGAATCTAAGAATTCTGAGTTTTCCTGAATTACATTAAATACTTCATCCGAAAGTAATGGCGCATCTTGTCCATTTCTTGGATTTACGTAATGGTACATATCTTTCATCGTTTCTGAAAACGATTTTTTTGTATTTGAATGTAGGTTCGAAATTGCCACACGCGCTGCTAATTGTGCATAATCAGGATGCGCAATTGTCATAGAAGCCGCCGTTTCTGCCGCAAGATTATCCAGTTCAGAAGTTGAAACCCCATCATACAATCCTTCGATAACTCTCATGGCTACCTTAACAGGATCTACAAGTTCATTTAAACCGTAACACAATTTTTTGATTCTTTCTGTAATCTTATCAAACATTACGGGCTCTCTGTGGCCATCTCTTTTTACTACATACATAAGCTTACTAATTTTAGTTATTGAAAAAATGAAAGACACTGGAATAACGAATTCCAGATCTTAAACATTGCGTGTTTTTAAATTATTTTTTGAGAATTATGAAATTCTCAATAGTTGTGTATTCCCGATCTGAAATCAGATCGAAAAGGCATTAAAAATTGTTATTGAATCTACGATTTGGGAAAGAGATTCAAACTTAAAAAATTGATTTTAATCTTTTGTTGCGTTTCGAGGTAACGCTACATTATTCTTGCTCTAAAAATCTGCATCGAATGAAATTTTCTGAGCATCGCTATCTGTGTTCATCACACCTGATTTTTGATACTCGGCAACACGTTTTTCAAAGAAATTGGTTTTTCCCTGAAGTGAGATCATGTCCATGAAGTCAAACGGATTCGCTGATCCATATACACGCTCGCAACCTAATTCTACTAATAATCTATCCGCAACAAATTCTAAATATTGCGTCATTAAAGCAGCATTCATACCTATTAAACTTACCGGAAGTGATTCTGTAACAAATTCTCTTTCGATATCTAAGGCATCAACAATGATTTCTTTAATTCTGTCTTTTGGCACTTTGTTGATCAAATGGTGATTGTGTAAGTGTACTGCAAAGTCACAGTGTACACCTTCGTCACGGGAAATCAACTCGTTAGAAAAAGTTAAACCTGGCATTAAACCACGTTTTTTCAACCAATAAATAGAACAGAAAGCACCTGAAAAGAAAATTCCTTCAACTGCAGCAAAAGCAATTAGTCTTTCGGCGAATGAATCAGATTCAATCCACTTTAAAGCCCAGTCTGCTTTTTTCTTAATTGCAGGAAAAACTTCTAATGCATTAAACAATTCTGCTTTCTCTGCTTCATCTTTCACGTAAGTGTCAATTAATAAAGAGTAAGTTTCGCTGTGAATGTTTTCCATCATGATCTGAAAACCATAGAAAAACTTCGCCTCTGCATATTGTACTTCGTTTACAAAGTTCTCAGCAAGATTTTCGTTTACGATTCCGTCAGAAGCAGCAAAGAATGCTAATATGTGTTTAATGAAATATCTTTCGTCGTCACTAAGTTTATTGTTCCAATCTGTCAAGTCCTGGTGTAAATCGATTTCTTCAGCAGTCCAGAAACTAGCCTCCATTTTCTTATACCATTCCCAAATATCATGATGTTTGATAGGAAAAATAACGAAACGATTTTTATTTTCTTGTAATATTGGCTCGACTTGTGACATGGTAATTTTTATTTAATTTTTGTATTGAATATTTACTAATTCAATAGACTACAAAGATTGTCAATTATCGCTAAAAAAGAAAGCCAAACTTATTCACAATTCGACGTAGTTTTTAACAAAGGAGAAAAATTGCGATATTTTTCAGACAATAATTAATTTACTGTAAATGAATGTTTTAAAAACGAATAAACGACCTAAAAGCCCGTAAAATATAGACTTTTTATCATAAAAAGCAAGAAATTTTCAATTGTTTTTAAAAGTTTTTTTTTGAGTTAAAACTATATTTTTTGAGTTAAAATATATCACCCAAAAGCGGTAACTAGAGCGCCCCCATTTTTAGGATTTTTTAAGTTCTTCGGCCACTTTTTCAAGCTCCAAATACCAATCCTGACCAAAGCGGCGAATCAATGCTTCTTTGACAAATTTATAAACCGGAACTTCGAGTTCTTTACCTAAAGAACAGGCATCATCGCAAATATCCCATTTATCATAATTGACTGCAGCAAATTCTGTAAAATCTTTTACACGAATTGGGTATAAATGACAAGAAACCGGTTTTTTCCAATCCACGATCCCTTGATTATAAGCCTGCTCGATTCCGCAAAGAGCCGTTTTCCCATCAAAAATAACGTAAGCACAATCTTTTTCGTCGATCAGTGGTGTTTCAAGATCACCATCGGTTCCTTTTACCCAGGTTCCTTGTGCTTCGATAGCCGCAATTCCTTCTTTACGCAAAAAGGGTTTTACTTTAGGATAAATTTCTTCCAGGATTTTAGTTTCTTCTTCGCTTAATGGCGCACCGGCATCTCCGTCAACGCAGCAAGCTCCTTTACAAGCTGACAAGTTGCACACAAATTCTTTTTCAAGAATATCTTCTGAAATAATGGTTTTTCCTAATTGAAACATGATAATAAAATACTGAAATTTATAAAGTGCAAAGATAGACAAAGAAAGTAGATGAAATGAGATTAAATTTTACCGCATATATTCTACCACAGAGTTGCACAAAGTTTTTTCACAGAGATCCACGAAAATTTATTTAAGAATTGCTACAATTTAAATCTTCAAGCTTTGTGAACTTAAAAAAACACTCTTTAAATTAAACTTTGCGAAACTCTGCGAAAAACTTTGTGCATCTCTGTGGTAAAAACAATAAAACATTTGCGAATCTTTGCGGTTAAATTATCTTTTGTTACAAATATCACTTTTTCAATACTCAAAACGTGTTTTTATAACAAAAATACATCGTATTAAAAAAACAACTACCTTTATTATCTACCTTTGCAAAAATTTTAAACGCTTAAAATCAAAGTAATATGTTAGAAATCGACTTTAAAGAAATAATTACTGTTGGAATGGTGCTTTTTGCTGTAATTGATATTGTAGGTTCTATTCCTATTATTGTGAATTTAAGATCAAAAGTGGGGCACATCGAATCTGAAAAAGCTTCTATTGTTGCCGGACTTATTATGATTGTGTTTCTTTTTGTTGGAGAAGGCTTCCTGAGTCTTATAGGTATCGATGTACATTCGTTTGCTGTTGCAGGTTCGTTTGTCTTATTCTTCCTTGCTTTAGAGATGATTTTAGGAATCCGGATTTATCGTGATGAAGAACCAGGATCAGCTTCTATTGTTCCGTTAGCGTTTCCGTTAATTGCCGGAGCGGGAACAATGACTACTTTATTATCGTTACGATCTCAATTTCACACCATTAATATTATTATTGCTATTTTACTTAATATCATATTGGTTTATATTGTTTTAAAATCTTCTAAAAAAATCGAAACTTTATTAGGAGAAAACGGACTTGGCGTGGTTCGTAAGACATTTGGAGTGATACTTTTAGCGATTGCTGTTAAATTATTTGCTGCTAATGTTAAAGGTTTGTTCGTCTAACATTTATTTTTATAAATTTACCCCATAAAATTTCTAAAATACAACTTTAAGACATTTTTTAGGTCATAGAGTTTTACTTTATTATTTTAGGCAAATAAACAACCATTATGAAAATTTTTACTTCAATCTTAGTGCTTCTGGCATTAGCTTTAATTGTTTTTAATATTACGTTGCTAGACTTCAAAAATCCTTTTCAGGGAGACAGTGTAGTTGCTTTTATTGGAATCGCAGCTTCATTTTGTGCCGTATTGATTCTTTTAATCTTTAGAATTTCTAAAAGAATCGAAGAAAAAACAAACGGACGATAATATATGTTTGACGTTTTAATTATTGGCGGAGGTGTTTCAGGTATGTCTTGTGCCCTCGTTTTAGGATCTGCCAAAAACAAAGCTTTTGTTACCGATAAAAAAATCGGAATTTTTACACATCAAAAAAATTCTTCTTTACAAGAAGCAATTTTCTACAATGCTTATGGTATAACGCCAGGTAAATTAGGATCTGATTTGCTTACAGAAAGCACGCAGGATTTAGCTACTGCTTATCCGCATATTACACAAATTGCAAATGAAAAAGTAATTAAAGTAGAAGGTACTTATCCTGAATTTACTGTTACTACAAACAAAAGCTCCTACCAGGCAAAAAATATCGTTGTCGGGATTGGTTCTGCCAATACTTTCGACATCGAAGGTTTGACACAGTACATTGAACCTCATAAAAAAGCATTACCCGAAAAACAACGTATTCAGCTTAAAAACGACGATCATAAAGTAGCTGACGGTATTTATGTTATTGGAACTTTAGCGGGCTGGAGAAGCCAACTGGCAATTGCTGCAGGAAGTGGAGCTGCCGTTGCAACAGATATTCTTACTTTATGGAATAACGGTGTGCAAACGCATTCGCACGATAGTATTCGATAAAAACTCACTATAAAATTATTAAACCATATAAGTTATATAAGTTCATTTAATTTATGCGCGAAGCATTTACACGAACTTATATAACTTATATGGTTTGCTTTTTTACCTAACCAAAAAAATCTTTGATCTGCTCTATAAGTCCTTAATCTATGCGCAACGCATTTATATTTACTTATATGGCTTATATGGTTTATTTTTTACTTAACCGAAACAATTTCTTTCACAGTAATATGTTTCTCTGTATCTGTTTTCCAGATTTCTCCTTTTACTGAAACCTCATTACCTTCTTTAAACCTTTTGTAGTTTTGTGGCCCTCCAACATTTACAATGCTTACAGTAGCGAAATAAACCTCATTTTTATCGGTATTGATTTTGGCTGTGTAACCGTCTTTTCCGTTTTCTATAGATTCTACTTTTCCTGAAATCGTATTTTTATCTTTCATACACGCGCAAGAAATTACAAAAGTCATTAGTAAAACCAGAAAACTTATTCTTTTTAGATTTTTCATGTTTATATTTTAAATGTAAATCTCGCTCTTTTTAAGTGAGTTTTATTACATTATATTTTAAAAAATTATTATTATTTTATTGTAGAGCAACGCAACTTCCGGCAATTACTTTTAGGCTTTCGCCGAATTGTTTCCAGACTCTTATATAACGAAACGAATTAGCAATGGGATTATTATCGTATGTTCCTTTTAATAAAATAATCACGCTAACTACTGCCGTATCCTCTATTACCTTAATGATTTGATCTGCAGCTTCCAGTGTTTCGATTTTAATTTTGCCTGAACGGTACGATTCTAAATCAAATTCTTTTGTAATGGTTTGTCCGTCTGGTAACTTAAAAAGCAAATCATCGTGCAATAATTTATCCAGTGTTGTAACATCGGCAGTTCTAATTGCTGTTAAAAGTTCGATTTCAGCATTTACAATAGATTCTATTTTCATCTGATACAAAATTTAAGGATTACTTTTTTGGATTCAAAACGGCTTTGATCATGGCGTCATCTTTCAAAATAACATCATAATAATATAGCTCTCCATAAAGCTGACGAGCAAATTCCGCAGTAATATAACGATTTACCAAAGCTTTGGTTTTATCTAACTTCAAATCTAACCCTGTCATTAAAATATACGTTCTGAACTTTTTGAAATACGCATCAGAGTTTTTCATCTTAGTCAAAAATTCATTAAAATGAAGACCTTTAAAAGCATCTCTGTTTTTGTCTAATTCTTCAAAAACAAAATGTCCTACGATTCCGGTTTGCATCAAATAAGCTACATTTTCATTTCCGTGTTCTGCTTCAATCGGTACAAAAACGTCGGGAACAATTCCGCCGCCGCCGTAAACAATTTTACCTTTTGGAGTTTTAAACTTTAAAGAATCTGCAACTTTTATACTGTCTTTTGCATAAAGTTCACCTGATTTTATACGCGATTCTGATTCTTTATAATATTCTTCGTTTCCTTTTTTATACGGTTTCTGAATCGATCTTCCGGTTGGCGTATAATATCTCGCCACGGTTAATCTTACAGCAGATCCGTCGTTGAAATCCATTTCTCGTTGTACTAATCCTTTACCAAAAGAACGTCGGCCTACAATAGTTCCGCGATCACTGTCCTGAATTGCTCCAGCCAGGATTTCACTTGCAGAGGCGCTATTTTCATTAATTAAAACATACACTTTTCCGGTTTCAAAACTTCCCGCTTTTGTAGCGAATGTTTTTTCGGTGGTTCCATTTTTATTTTTGGTAAAAACGATCAGTTGTTTGTCTTTTAGGAATTCATCAGCAATTGCAATAGCTTCTTCCATATAACCACCGCCATTATCGCGAAGGTCGATGATAAGCGATTCAATTCCGTTTTGTTTCAATCGCGTTAAACCGGTTTTGAATTCATTAAAAGTAGTTTCGGCAAAACGATTGATTTTGATATAACCTGTTTTATTATCGAGCAACAAAGAAGCATCGACACTTTTTATAGGGATAATATCTCTTTTTACCTTAAACTTGAGTTTCTTTTGTTCTGATTTTCTAAAAACCGTCAATTCAATCTCAGAACCTTTTATTCCTTTTAATTTCGAAAACAAACTATCCGAAGGCAATCTTCTGCCGTACAATTTCGTTTTTCCTGCAAATAAAATTCGATCACCTGATTTTAATCCGGCTTTCGCCGAAGGTCCGTTTTCGACCGGCTTTATAATCGCAACAGAATCTTTATACATATAAAAATTTATTCCGATTCCCACGAAATCACCTTTCATACTTTCTGCCACCTCAGCTTGTTCTGTTGGCGGAATATAAACGGAATGCGGATCTAGTTTCGATAAGATATTATCTACTGTAAGATTGACAATAGAATCTGTATTGATGCTGTCAACATATTCGTTATTGATAAAATCAATGAGTTTATTCAGCTTGGTTTTCGAGTAATTTTTAGCCAAAAGCTGATCATCAACGGGAGCATTCATTAGGCTTCCGCTGACAATACCAAGAGCAAAGGTCGCTCCGATAATGATTGGCAAATATTTTAAGTTCAATTTCATTACTCTTCTAAAACAGGAATATGTTCGACTTCGACACCTGCTTTTATTAAAAACTGAATTCCGGAATCATCACGATATCCGTTATGATATACCACTCTTTTTATTCCGGATTGATGTATCAATTTACTGCATTCTTTGCAAGGCGAAAGCGTAATATATAAGGTAGCTCCCTCGCACGATTGTGTTGATCTTGCTACTTTCAAAATCGCATTTGCTTCGGCATGCAAAACATCCCAACGCGTTAATCCGTCTTCGTCTTCGCAGCAATTTTCAAAACCGGATGGTGTTCCGTTGTATCCATCAGAAATAATCATTCGGTCTTTTACGATAATGGCGCCTACCTTTTTTCGCTTGCAATAGGAAAGTGCTCCCCATTCTGTCGCAATTCGCAAATAAGCTTTATCGTATTTATTTAATTTTTTTTCTTCCATTTATTTTATCTGTTCCAAATTGGGCTTTCGATAATCATCGGAACTACAACTCCAATGATAAAAGCCGACATTACAAGCGCCCAATCGCGTTTTGAAAAACGAAATACGGTTTGTACAATATAGGATATAATTAGTACCACAAACACTACAACTAATTGAGCAGCTTCGATTCCTAACGCAAACTCGCCTAAAGGTAGTAATTTTGAACTAGGTGATCCTCCTAAAATGGTCTTGAAATAATTCGAGAATCCAAGTCCGTGTATAATCCCAAAAAACAGGGTTACAAAAAACACTAAATTCAACCCGTCACTTTTGGATGTTTTCCCTGCTGTAAAAAGATTAAAAATCGCCGTTATTAAAATGGTGATCGGAATTAAAAATTCGACTGTATTGACTTTTATAGCAATGATTCCGTAAACCGAAAGCAATAAAGCCAATGTGTGACCAATTGTAAAAACAGAAACCAAAAGCAATATGCGTTTCCAGTCTTTGAACAAATAAGGGGTTGTTAATGCAATTAAAAAAAGAACGTGATCATAAGCGTGAATATCCAAAACGTGCTTTAATCCTATTTGAAAATAAATCCAAAATTCTGACATACGGGTAATACTATTAAATGATTAGGGGTTGTAAACTTACGATTTATTTTGAAAAACTAAAGACGTCTCATATTAAATCAATGAATATTGACAAGTTAAAATTTATGAGAAAATTAAAATTAATAATTTAAAATAAAATTTATCTTTGCCTTATAAAAATACCACATTATGCCATTTTCAGAATTATTTGATAACGAATTCAAAGAAAGAAACAGAGGCCATTTCTCTGCAATTGTTCGTGTAGCTTTCGCTGACGGAAAAATTAATGACGAAGAACAAACATTTTTAGATAAAATTGCTTCAACATTACAAATTTCAGAAGAAGAATACAAGGAAATCCTTAAAGATCCGTGGAAACATCCAATAAACCCTCCTTACTTATATACACAACGTTTAGAGCGTTTGTATGATTTGGCAAGAATGGTTCACGTAGACCACCATTTAGGAGACCAACAAGAAGTAATGTTAACCCGTATGGGATTAGCTTTAGGTTTTACACCAGGAAACGTAAATTATATTGTTAGAAAAGCATTGTCTTTAGTAGATAAAAAAGTAGATCTTGATACTTTCCTTTTCGAAATGGAAAACATGAACAAATAGTTTTCAGTTTACAGTCTCAGTCACAGTATACAATTTACTAACTTAACAAATAAACCCGACAGATTTTTGAAATCTGTCGGGTTTGCTTTTTGTAGCCAAGTCTGAGACTGAAAACTGAGACTGTGACTGAGACTGAAAACTATAAAGCTTCTGCCATAAACTGCTCGGCTTTTTCTACCATATTATAACTTCCGCAGAAAAAAGGAACTCTTTGGTGCAATTCTGTTGGCTGGATTTCCATAATTCTTCCAAAACCATCTGTTGCTTTTCCTCCTGCCTGTTCGGCTATAAACGCCATTGGGTTACATTCGTATAACAAACGCAACTTCCCTTTTGGTGCTTTTGAACTTGTGGGATACAGATAAATTCCGCCTTTGATCATATTTCGATGAAAATCAGAAACCAAACTTCCGATGTATCGGGAAGTATAAGGCCTGTCTTCTTCTTCTCTCTGACAATATTTAATGTAATTTTTTACTCCTTGCGGAAAATGAACATAGTTGCCTTCGTTTACTGAATAGATATTTCCGTTTTGTGGAAATTTCATATTCGGATGTGAAAGGTAAAATGTACCAATTGCCGGATTCAGTGTAAAACCATTCACGCCATGACCGGTTGTATACACCAACATGGTCGAAGTGCCATAAATTACATAACCTGCTGCAACTTGATTGATTCCCGGTTGTAAAAAATCCTCGCTTGTTACCGGGGTTCCGATAGGTGTAATTCTTCTAAAAACAGAAAAAATAGTTCCTACAGAAACATTTACATCAATGTTTGAAGATCCGTCAAGCGGATCCATTAAGATCACGTACTTATTATTATGACTGTTGTCGCTCCCCTGAACAGTAATAAAATCGTCGTTTTCTTCTGAAGCAATACCACAGACAATCTCACGGTTTATTAACGTCTGGATAAATACTTCGTTTGCATACACATCTAATTTTTGTTGGTCTTCGCCCTGAATATTTTGTTCGCCTGCAGCGCCAATAATATCCACCAATCCGGCTTTGTTTACTTTATAGTTTACGACCTTGGCCGCCAAACGTATAGAGTTGATAATTCGGGAAAGCTCCCCCGACGAATACTGAAATGCTTTTTGGTTCTCAATAATAAACTCTCCTAGTGTTTTATTGCGTTCTTCCATTGCTATATCGTTATAGTTTTTGATTATAAGTCACAAATATCGCTTTTTTTGTGAGAATGCTTCAAAAATTATTTTGTTAGTTTGCCACTATTGTATATTTGCTAATTAAAAGCGGGAAGTATCAGATAAAAAAATACATTTTTAGCTAATAAACGCTTAATAATAAGAATATATGAATTGCTCTTACAAGAAATTCGTACAAACAAATTTTTTAAATATTAAAGAGGGAATAGTATATTTAGGATTAAAATAAAATTACAGAATATGAATATTAGAAAAGGAAATCCTGAAGACATGGAATCGGTTTTGGGATTAATACAGGAGTTGGCAATATTCGAAAAAGAACCGGAAGCCGTTGTAATTACTGTAGAGGATTTAGTACGTGACGGTTTTGGTGAAAAACCACTATTTAATGTTTTTGTGGCAGAAATTGAAGATGAATCAAGCAACAAAGAAATAGTTGGTATCGCTCTTTATTATTATCGTTACTCGACCTGGAAAGGAAAAACCATACATCTTGAAGATTTAATCGTAAAAGAAAAAATGCGCGGCACAGGTTTAGGATCTGCTCTTTATGCTGAAATCATGAAACAAGGCAAAAAAGATAATGTTCGAAGAGTAGAATGGAATGTTCTGGACTGGAATACTCCTGCAGTAAAATTTTACGAAAGCTCAGGTGCAAAAATCCTTGAAGAATGGAGAGTTGTTCAAATGGATGAAAACGGAATTAATTCGTTCTTAGAAAAATTATAAAAATAAAATAAAACCAGATTTCACTCAAACCCCGAATCTGAAATCTAAAACCTGAAATCTAAAATTAAAAATGAGAGTATTTAAATTTGGTGGAGCATCAGTTAAAGATGCCGATGGAATTAAAAACGTATATGACGTTTTACAAAAAGTAGGTTATGAAGATGTGATTTTGGTCGTTTCGGCGATGGGAAAAACTACAAATGCTCTTGAGGTTGTCATCAAAAATTATTTTGAGAAATCAACAGAGTTAAATTCATCTGTACAGGAAATAAAAAAATATCACAATCAAATATTATTGGATTTATTTGAGGATGAAAAGCATGATGTTTTTATGGCTGTAAAAGCGCAGTTTTCTGAATTAGAATATTTCCTGGCACATAATAAATCGCCAAATTACAACTTTGTTTACGATCAGGTGGTAAGTTTTGGAGAATTGATTTCGACTACTATCTTAAGTCATTATATGAATTACAGAGGTATCCAGACGCAATGGCTGGATGTTCGTAATTTCATTAAAACGAATGCTAATTACAGAGATGCCGAAGTTGATTGGGAAACGACTCAACAATTGATCAGTAAAAATGTAAAACGCAAAATATTAAACATCACACAAGGATTTTTAGGTGCCGATGAGAATAACTTTACTACGACTCTTGGCCGTGAAGGTTCTGATTATACGGCCGGAATTTTTGCTTATTGCCTAAATGCCGAAAGTGTAACGATCTGGAAAGACGTTCCGGGAGTTATGAATGCAGATCCGCGTTATTTTGAAAATGCTAGTTTGTTAAACCAGATTTCGTATCGTGAAGCGATCGAGTTGGCTTTTTACGGTGCTACGGTTATTCACCCAAAAACTTTACAGCCATTACAGAAAAAAGAAATTCCGTTGTATGTAAAATCGTTTATCAACCCATTATTAAAAGGAACCTGTGTTTCTAAAGGTGTTGATTTAGAGCCGCAATATCCTTGTTTTATTGTAAAAAGAAACCAACTTTTGATCTCGCTTTCATCAATTGATTTCTCTTTTATTATGGAAGAAAACATCAGTGAGATTTTTGCTTTGTTTCATGAATTCAAAATAAAAGTGAATCTGATTCAGAATTCTGCGATTAGTTTTTCTGTTTGTGTAGAGGATAAATTCGAAAATTTCAATGAATTGAATGCGATTCTTTCGAAAAAATTCAAAGTAGATTATAATGAGAATGTGACTTTATATACGATTCGTCACTTTACAGAAAATGCAGCCGAAACTGTTGAAGCAAACAAAACTGTTTTACTAAAACAAGTAAGCCGCGAGACGATGCAAATTGTTACGAAAGAGATTAATAACTAAATCTTTTTTTATAAAGTTAATTATTTCAATTCAAATATATTTAAGAAAGGCTTCGCATAATTGTGAAGCCTTTTTTATAACCCATTTTATGCATTTATCGCATAAGGAATTTTATAAATAGTATGTAGTTTTGAAAAAGTGAATTAAAAGCATTTTGCTATTATGAAAACCAGAACTACGCGTTTTATTATCAATTATATTATAAGTCCTTTTTATATAGTAATATTGTTTAGGATTATGTTTTTTGAAGATCATGAATCTTTTACAGAAAAAATAGCGCTTCACAAAGCCGATCCAAAAATGTATCTGGCGCTTTTACTTTGTTTTATTAGCTTGTTTTTATTGCGTTGGGGAATGAAATTTCCGAAAACTTCTTAACAAGAAAAACAAAAACACACTATTTAAGGAATGTATAGTCTTTAACTATCTCGCCCTATTATTCTCACTCTGTTCAATTTCTGATTTTTTATACGTTGCCTTTTTCGAATTTCCAAAACTATAAGTGGCAATCAATTTAAAATAATTGGTAGTATACGTTCTGTGATAATATATTTCGGTTTGCCCTACGTCATAATTACCGGAAACCATAAAGTCATGAAAGATATCATTTGCGGTAAAATTGAGCTTTAGCGCCTCTTTAAAAAAGTTTCTTTCGATTCCTACAGTAACTGTTGACCTACTATTTTCACTTCGTAATCCGTAACTCTTATCGCCCAAATACCACGCTAATAATTGTATTCTAAAAAGATTCGGAATCGTAAATGTATTATTCGAATACAAATAGATTTGAGGTTTGACCGGACCCAAAGCATATTCATAAAAATTATCGATCGATTTACTTAAATTCATACTAATTGTATTTGTTGAATTCCACCATTTGTTTGTAAATGATCTTGAAAGCGAAGTAAAAAAAGTATGTTCTTTCTCTATATTTAATGATCTCAGGATATAACTGTTGGGCGTATCGCCACGCAAAGCAGCTCCAGAAATTGGATCGATTTTATAAGTATATCCTATTCTAAAATCGAACTTTTTGTACATCGCACCAATTTCAAAGGCATGAACTTTTTCGGGCAATAAATTAGGATTTCCTTCTATAGTGGTAAACGGATCCTGATAAATAACAAACGGATTCAAACCCTGATATCGTGGTCTTGTTATTCTGGAAACATACGATACATGCGCTTTCAAATCATCTGAAACATCCATATTTAGTAACACATTCGGGAAAAAATTGCCATAACTTTTTTTGAATTCCTGAATCCCGTTTGCAGTAGTGTGCAAATTATAACTTGTCCATTCGCCTCGGGCTCCAAAAGAAAAATTAAACTTCTTTCCTAATGAACTTCCATAATTAAAATAAACCGCACTGATTTTTTCAACGTATTTAAAATCACTCGAAAGTTGATCATCAGGTTCAAAACCGCCATTTTCCGCATCAGAAATCAGGAAATCTGTTCCTGATTGTACTTTCGCATTGCTAAATTTTGCTCCGGTTTCGAGCTTTGTATTTTCATTTATCTTTTTAGAATAATCTGCCTGAATACTTATAATATCAATTGTATTATCAACATTATTCTTCAAATACTTTTCAGTATTTCGTTCGTCGACCAAACTATTTTCATCAATAAAATCTTTTACAGTTCCGTTATAATTAGAGTATTGCGTTCCTATAAATAACGACGAACCTTTACTATCTGTTATGGCATTATAATTTACATTAATGAACTGATTCAGCAGCACATCATTTTTAGCAACATCCGTGGCATAAAAACTATTTCCAACATTATTACTAATGGAATTTCGGCTTTCTACAACTCCGCCTAAATCTTCAATATTCCCGCTATAGGCTAATGAAATATAGTTCTTTTCAGAGAACGTATATTGCAATCCAAAACCAAAATTAGAGTAATTATTAAACTGTCTTCTCCAATCTGTAGTTAATTCAGATTGCATGTAATCCTCCGGATTAGGTCTTGTTCTGGTGGTGTATAATAATTCACGGCCCTTGCCCAATTGCAATCCGTAATTAGTAATAAACGAAAATTTTCCTTTTGTATAATTAAAATCCAAAAGCGTATTCGTACTCGTTCCTGCGAATTCTGAAACTGTAATTTGCTGACTTGCGCTTCCTAATATTCCGTTTTCGATATTCTTTTTGGTAATAATATTAATGACTGCTTTTCCTTCGGCATCATATTTTGAAGAAGGATTTGAGATTACTTCAATCTTTAAAATTTGAGAAACCGGGATTGCAGCAAAACGCTCATAATTAATCAAAATTCCGTTAAGGTAAATAATCGCTTCGCCTTTCCCGAGAACGCTTATTTGTCCTTCGGCAACAATAACATTCGGCACTCTGCCTAATAATTCATTTACAGAACTGCTTGTCGAAAGCAACGTATTAGCGACATTTACATCGATTGTTCCGTTGGCTGAATATTTTACCAATGAATTTTGTCTTTTGATGACAACTTCATTTAACTCATTATTTTGATTTGTAATTTTCTCGGGAATTGTTGACTTAGATTGTGCTTTTATTGCTAAAGCATAAAAAAGAAAGCAATAGGTGTAAATGAAAACAGAAACTGGGAATCTCATAAGTTTGGCAATTTAAAATTTGACTTTGTTCAGACAAAAGTCTATTCTAAATTGCAGGATGAAGTAATCGAAACAGAAATCAGGAGTACGAATTTATAAATTCATACTAAGCTTTAAGCCTGTAAAGCCTGAAGTTGGTAGTTTAGCGGTGTAGTTCCTGTATGTTTTTTAAAGGCTGCAAAAAAAGTCGATTTAGAATTAAAACCTACATCATAACCGATAGATTCTAACGTCAGTTTATCATTTGAAGTAATGATTTTGCAAGCTTCATTTATCCTGAACTCATTTACAAAACTGGTAAAATTCTTATTCAGATTACTATTTAAAAACTGAGACAATTGATGACTTGAAATATTGAGTTCCTGAGACAAATCCTGTAAACTTAGATTGGAATTTTTATACCATTCTTTTTCGATCATTATTTTTTCCAGTTTTGTGGATAAAATTGCAGCTTCGACTGAATCTATTTTTTTGCCCGAAGTTTTGGGACCATTTAATAAAAACAAATCATCGGTTCTTTTTCGGTATAAAAGGATAGAAATAATTAAATAGAACAGAATCGAAAAAACAATTGCTCCACTAATATAAGTAGCTGCGGGAGCACCCATTATGGCAAGAAAATAAAAAAGAAATAAAAGAAAATTGCCCAGAAAAAGCATCCCGAACCACTTTTCTGCCGGAGTTGTTTTGTGTTTTCTGTTTATGATTTTCGCCAATATACCTTTGATGTTATAACATGAAAAAACAACATAAACAAACCATTGAAAATAAATGATTTTTATAAAATAACCGCGCCAGAGTTTTGGGTAATATTCATATGGAAATATAATACCAACAGTAATAATAAGTATCGACCAGAATAAAAGTATGAGTTTCCAGGATTTCGGCATTATATTAATTTCAGCAACGGCTGATTTCAGGAAATAATATAAAAAGGGACCAATAAAAAAGCAAGCGGTTAAACCAATTTGTAAATATAATCTAGGCAATGTGGGATGAAAATATACAAACACCGATTTTCCAATCCGGATACTTAGTGCGAATAATAATGCACCCAAAAAATAATTGGTCAGGAACTTTTTTTTGGTAAAAAAGAAGAAATACACACTTAAAATAATTCCATTAAAAACTCCTAATGCGCTAAAAAAGAATAAGAGTTCTTTGCTGGTATCCATAATTTAAGTTTGTTTTATCTTCACAAAGCTAAAAAAAATTATGACTTTAACGATTTTTTATCCTCTTTCAAATCCTTAATCATTTTTTTCAACTCTTTGATACGCTCTTCGTATTGCTCAATGATCTGATCTGATAATTGATCTGCATCATTAATAGAAGATATTCCCCTATTGAGATCTACTTTTAGTAAGTCTTCCGGAGTTATTACAAAAATTTTACAAATGGTTAAGATATGATTTGCCCATGAACTGCTTTCGCCGCTTTCCATTCTGGCATATGCTGATTGGGATATATGAAGACAATCTGCCACTTCTTCTTGTGACATTTTTTTATTCTTTCGGAGTATTTTAAGTTTATTACCTACAACAATATTCATATTTTATGGTATTTTTCCTTATAAACCAATAGAGGACGGTTTTATAAAAATATACTCACAAAAGACGAATTATTTTCAAATAAAAAAATAACTATAAATTACTTATTAAAATACCCGATAATCACATAATAACAAGCCTTACAAAACAGTAATTTAGACTTGCCAAAAAACAAATAGATATTACCTGAAATCAGGATAAGATCTATTAAAAATTTAACCCCTAAAATCTAAATAATATGAGTAATCCATCATTGTTTTTATGTCTTTTAATAATAGTTATTGCGCTTGGTTACCGATTTTCAAAAAAGCATCGTTAAAAAATACGTCTGGAAATTAGTTAGTAATAATAAATTTAAAGCGCTAAAAAATCATGGGGATCAACAATAAACCTGATCAGGAAAACCAAAACGAATGGAATAATGATCCTGAGAACTGGATTTGGGGAATATTTTATTATAATCCAAAAGACAATAGATTATTTCCTCCTAAAAAAATCAAAGAATTGGGCTGGACAATTAATTTTGCCAATCCAAATTCTGTTTTTATAGCTTTGATCATAATTGCAATTCTTCTTATTCTGGCAGAACACGCCAACAATTAAATTCAAAAAACCGGGTAATTACTCCTGATTAATATTCATTACAACATGAAATTCTTCCTATTCAAATATAGCATGGCTATTGTAAGCTGTCTGTATTTAGCTTACTTTTTCTATAGTCCGGATCATACCGGCAATATGATAAAAGCCGGAACATCTATTGTATTAGCATTATTAATTTCTATCTCGATGTTGAGTCAGATCAAAAGCAGAAAATAACTCAAAAAACGCGCCTAAAATCTACAAATTACAGACCCGGCATTTCCCAATTATAAATACTACTTTTGATTTTTTAGAGTTAAAGTATTTATGTTGAAAAAATTACTGTTTTTAACGGTTTTGATTTGGTATTCCGGGCTTCAGGCACAGGAAACGGAATCATCGTACAAAACGAAAAAAGTAATTGTAACACGGGATACGATTCATCTCGAAGAATTTAGTATCAATTCTGGTTTTTTCGAAATTTTAAATACTAAAAATCAACGCATAGATTCTACTTTCTATAAAATTGATTTTCAAAAAGGAACATTAATTTTGAATGAAAATGCAGGTTCAATTTTGGATACTTTAATTGTAAATTATTTAAAATATCCTGATCTCCTGACCAAAGAATACAGTCTTTACAAATCAGATCAGGTGGTTACCAATGATGTTGGTTCTGAGAGATTGTACCGAATTGATAATACCAGCACCAAAAAAGTCACTCCGTTTGACGGCTTACAAACTTCGGGAAGTATTACACGCGGCGTTACAGTTGGAAACAATCAGAATACGGTTTTAAACTCTAATTTAGATCTTCAGATTACGGGAAAAATATCCGATAAAATTAGTCTTCGGGCGTCGCTGCAGGACAATAACATTCCGCTTCAGGATGGCGGTTATTCGCAAAAGCTGGATCAATTTGACAATATTTTTATCGAACTTTTTAGCGACGACTGGAATATTCGTGCGGGTGATGTTTTTTTAGAAAACAGAAAAACCCAATTTTTAAATTTTAATAAAAAAGTACAGGGACTTTCGACCAGTTTTAATTTTGGAGATGAAGAAAGCAAAACCAATATTTTTGCGTCGGTCGCTTTTGTAAAAGGGCAATATGCCAAAAGTACTTTTACGGGTCAGGAAGGAAATCAGGGACCTTATAAATTAAAAGGGCAAAATGGCGAATTGTATGTTTTGGTCATTTCCGGATCAGAGCGTGTTTACGTAAATGGTATTTTGCTAAAACGTGGCGAAAACAACGATTATGTTATTGATTATAATGCCGGAGAAATTACGTTTACGTCGCTTTTTACGATTACATCAGAAATGCGTATTAATGTAGAATATCAATATTCTGAAAGAAATTATAATCGTCTGGTTACTTACGCAGGTGCAACACACGAAAATAAAAACTGGAGTTTTGGCGGCTATATTTATTCTGAAAATGATATGAAAAATCAGCCTTTGCAGCAAAATCTTTCTACCGAGCAAGTGGAGATTTTAAGCCAGGCCGGTGATGATCCTAATTTAATGAAAGCGCCATCTGCTTACGAAGATTCTTATGCAGATAATAAAATTTTATATAAAAAAATACTGGTCAATTCGGTAGAAGCTTACGAATATTCAAATGATGCCAGCAATGTTTTATACAATGTAAAGTTTAGCCTTATGGGCAATAATCTCGGAAATTATATCATTCAAAACAACAACTCCGTAGAGCGTATTTATCAATATGTTCCTCCGGTAAGCGGCGTTTTGCAGGGAAATTATGAACCTACTGTGCAATTGGTTGCACCGATAAAATTGCAGGTGGCCACTTTTTTAGGAAAATATAATCCTGATGAAAAAACGCTCGTTGACTTTGAAATTGCCATAAGTAACAACGATAAAAACCTATTTTCGAAAATTGACGATGGCGACAATAGCGGAATTGCGGTTAAAACCAACATTAAAAAACGTCTTTTTACCCGCGAATGGACTTTAGATGCTTTTGCAAATTACCAGTTTGTTCAGGAAGATTTTAGATCTGTCGAGCGATTGTATAATATCGAATTCAACAGGGACTGGAACTTGAATGAATCACTTTTTGGTAATCAGAGTTTATTGGTTACGGGATTCAACTTTGATTTATTTGCTAAAAAACAAACCTCAAATATTGGTTTGCTTACTTATCAGTTTGAAAAATTAGATTACACTGAAAGTTATTCCGGAGCAAGACATACCACGACTGCTTTGTTCAAATTAAAAAATTGGACAATCGAAAATCAGGGGAGTTTTATGAATAGTGATGCGACAAATTCTACTTCAAAATTTATCCGAAACCAAACCAGAACCAAATATCATTTTGGCAAAAACTGGATTGGTGCCAGCATGCAACTTGAGGATAATCAGCAACGGGATAAAGTTAGCAATCAGTTTTCGGCTTTAAGCCAAAGATTCACAGAATACGGAGCATTTATTGGTCGCGGTGATAGTACCAAAGTTTTTGTAGAACTAGGCTATTTGCAACGCCGAAACGATAGTTTGCAAAACGGATTCTTGCAGCATGTAAACAATTCGCAAACTTATTATTTGAAATCGAAATTGATTCAGAATAAAACAACCGATTTAGCAGTTTATGCGAGTTACCGTAATTTAGATTTCACCAATTCATCCCGAAAAAACGAACCTTCCTTAAATTCGAGAATACTATATAATGATCGATTCTTTAACCAATTCATGCAAATAGGGTCGACTTACGAAACCAGTTCAGGAACAATTGCACAACAGGAATTTACTTATGTAGAAGTTCCTACAGGACAAGGAGTTTATACCTGGAACGATTATAATGGCAACGGAATTCAGGAATTAGAAGAGTTTGAGATTGCCGCATTCCCGGATCAGGCCAAATATGTTAGAATCTTTTTGCCCAATCAGGTTTACATTAAAACCAATCAGAATAAATTTTCACAATCTGTTGCCCTGAATCCGCTGCAATGGCAAAACGAAACGGGTTTTAAAAAAGTTGCTTCTTATTTTTACAATCAGACTTCGTTTATTATGGATCGAAAGGTAAAAAGCCAGGGCGAACGTTTAGAACTCAATCCGTTTGATTCATCAGAAGAAAATATTCTGGGATTAAATTCAAGTTTTAGAAACAGTTTATACTACAATCGCGGAAAGCAAAAGCATTCTGTTACCTATACCTATCTTATTAATAAAGGAAAAAATCTACTTTCGATAGGATCACAAAATGTTAGAAACAGTTCGAACCAATTACAATACACTCATTTGTATCAAAAAAGCTGGTTGTTCAATTTCTTTACCAAAACAATTAGCACCAACTTGGTTTCTGAAGATTTTGTCGAAAAAAACTATGATTTAAAAGGTTATCAGGTCGCACCAAAAATCAGTTATTTGTTTTCTAAAAACACCAGCTTAGATTTCTTTTACGAATTTCAGAACAAAGAAAATCAAATTGGAGATTTTGAAACTCTGGTTCAAAACAGACTTGGGACTTCTTTTTCGTTTGCCGGCGAGAAAAAAGTAACCTTAAACGGAGAATTTTCTTTTTACCAAAATAAGTTTAACGGAAACGAATTTTCATCGGTAGGATTTCAAATGCTGGAAGGACTTCAGGAGGGGCAAAATTTAGTATGGAAATTGCTTTTACAAAAGAACTTAACACAGTTTCTGGATGTAAATTTAAATTATCAAGGGCGAAAAAGTGAAACCGGATCAGTTGTTCATACTGGCAATGTACAGCTTCGCGCTTATTTTTAACACATTATGAAAAACGTATTCATAATTTGATTAATTTTAATTGAAATTTAAAACCGTAACCTTATGAAAAAATTATTATTACTTTGTTTTATGGTTGTTTTGTCGTCTAATTTTTATGCTCAGGAAACAGCTGTAAAAGACGCAAAAAGCAAAACTGAAACTGCTGCTAAAAAGAAAAAAGCAACTGCTGATAAAGCAGCATCAGATGCGAAAAAAGAAGCTACAAAATCAAAAAAAGCAGCTAAAGAGGCTACCGATGCTTCGGCAGCAAGCACTGCAGCAACAAAAAAAGCAGCCGACAAGGAAGCCGCGAAAGCTAAAAGCGACGCTGCAAAAGCCGCGAAAAAAGCAACTGCAGCAGGAGAAAGTGCTAAAGCCGATGCAAAAAAAGCTGATGCTAAAGCAACTGTAGCTAAAAAAGATGCCACGGCTACTAAAAAAACGGCTACTAAAACATTAAAAGAAACTACAGAGAAAGCTCCTAAAGTAGCTGATAAAGTTACCGGAGAATACAACGGAAAAAAAGTATATACCGGACCAAAAGGCGGTAAATACTACATTAATAAAAACGGAAACAAAACGTATATTCAGGATTAGTTAAAGATACTGAGATGCTAAGACACTAAGGTCCTAAGTTTCTGAGGCATTAAGATTAATAAAAAACCGAACTATAGTTCGGTTTTTTTTATTTAAGAAGCAAAAAACTTAGCATCTTAGAGGCTTAGAAACTTAGAAGCTTAAATCAGAGTTAATAATTTAGTAATATGTACGAAATATCATAAAAAGCTTATTTCTTTATCTTCGTTTTTAAAAAGCGTTAAACTATGAGCATTGACTATTCTGCGAACAAAACAATTTTAGTTGCTCCATTAAACTGGGGATTAGGCCATGCCACAAGATGTATCCCTATTATAAAAGCGCTTCAGGAAAAAAATTTCATCCCAATTATAGCTTCTGATGGGATTGCATTGGCGTTATTACGCAAGGAATTTCCATACATACAAACACTTGAGTTGCCTTCTTACCATATTGAATATGCTAAAAATGGTAAAAACTTTAAATGGAAACTGATTAAAAGCCTGCCTAAAATGATTGTTGCAATTTTAGACGAGAAAAAAATGGTCAACCGCTGGATCAAAAAACACGGGATTGACGGTATTATTTCAGACAATCGATTGGGGGTTTTCAGTAAAAAAATTCCATCTGTATTTATGACGCATCAATTGAATGTCATGACAGGAAATACTACCTGGTTTACCAGTAAATGTCATCAATACATTATAAAAAAATATAACGAATGCTGGGTTCCCGATACTAATGAAAAGGTGAACTTAACAGGCGATTTAGGTCATCTTAAAACCAATCATCTTAATTTAAAATACATTGGTCCTTTGAGCCGAATGCGTAAAAAGGAAACGCCAAAATTGTATGATTTAATGGTGATTTTGTCCGGACCTGAACCTCAGCGGACTTATCTGGACGAAAAATTACAAAAAGAAGTAGCGAATTACCAGGGTAAAGTTGTTTTTGTACAAGGTATTATTGACAAAACCCAAACCAAATGGCAGGCGGGAAATGTGACATATTATAATTTCATGAACTCAAAACAACTGGAACAAACTTTTAACGAAAGTGATTTTGTCTTATGCCGTTCGGGTTATACTACCGTAATGGATTTGGCAAAATTGGGCAAGAAAGCTTTTTTTATTCCAACTCCGGGGCAATATGAGCAGGAATATCTGGCGATAAAACTTCAGGAAGAAAATCTGGTACCGTATGCATTGCAAAACGACTTTACCATTGAAGATCTTTCAAAAGTAAAGTCGTTTAAAGGTTTAACTCAGTTCAACGAAGATATCGACTGGGATTCTTTGTTTAGTGTTTTCGAAGATTAGTTTAGAAATTAAACTGCGCTTGCAAACGTAATAAATTTCCTTGCTGACGGTTGATAGGAAGCACGCTGTCTTCGAAAGTTCTGTCGGCAATGACATATTCTGCTGTAAACTCAAAAGCTTTAATTGGCTGCCATTCTATACCAATTTCATAATCCCTAACCACATAACTTCTGGCGTCTTTTTCGTATTTTTTTCCTCCGTCATAATATTGAAATTTGGCAAAAGGATATATGTGTTGCTTTTTGATATCTAACTTATAATTCAGTAAAACATAACCTCCGTTTAAGTCTGTTTCGTCAACAGTATTGGTTACCGTATTGTATCGCGGTCCTGTACCAATATTATATTCTGTCTGGATTCCGAAAGGTCTTGGATATAAAACGAAAGTCGCTCCTACCCTCTGATCTTTTACATATTGTGGATCATTTACTTTTACTCCCGGTGAAATTTCGCCTGTAAAAGCCCATTTTCCTGTATAAGCCTGAATTCCGGGTTCGATAATCTGGCTGCCTATTACAAAAGGATACGTTGCTCTTGCGACAACATTCAAATCTCTGTTACCATCAAGTTTATTCGCAATTTGCCCATTGTAAACTCCAAAGGCAAAAACACCATAATCGCCTGAACCTTTAAAACCGTCTTTTACCAGCATGGCAAAACGCTCTCTGATTTCGGCTGGAGCCCAATAAAAGAATATTCCTAAATCACGTTCGTTTAATATCGCACTATTCATCGCATCATTACGGTCTAATGCTAAGCGTACAGAACTTGACTGCATGTTTTCGAAGCCATACGGAATCTTACTTTGCCCTACACGAACTCTATATTCCTTTTTCTTATCAAAAGAAAGGTCGAAATACAAGTCACGAATCTGGACAAAATTCTGGATTCCTGTACTTGGCGAACTGGCAAAATCAGGCTGAAAATAGAAAAACACATTTGGGTGAACCTGACCTGAAAATACTAAACGTGCGCGACGAATAAATAACCCGTTGTTTGCTTTTGCATCCGGATCTGTAGAGGTTGTTCCCCAGGATTTATCGCACTGATCGCAGGAAACTTTATCATTTGTAGAGAAAAGACCATTGTAGCGTATTTGTGCATAACCTCTTAAGGAGATTCTGTCATACCAGTGTTCTTCGACTCCTCCGCCAGATTTAGTATCTGGAAGTTTTGCTTTGTTGATAGAATCTAAAATACGCATTACTTCGTTTTTTACATCCTGTTTATTTAAATCCTGAGCATTTGCTGCAAAATTTAACAGCAATAAAACGGCAACCAATTTACTTTTTATCATTCTTTCTCTAATATCCCTTAGTTTCAGGGTACAAAGATGTGGCATCAATGTTAAGAAATCATTAACAGGATGTTACTATAATAAAAATTTAATGTTACGAAGTTTTTCCGTAGTTTGATTAATTGTTAAAACGCCATGTTTTACAGCAGTTCGCTTCAATCAGCTTACAATTATTTAACTTCTGCTTTTATGGTTTTATGCGCTTTTTCTAGTGTAAAAGAGAATTCAGATCCAATTCCGAATTCGCTTTCTACATATACTTTCTCTTTATGCGCTTCGATAATATGTTTTACAATCGCTAATCCCAGACCAGAACCACCTTCTGAACGGGTTCCGCTTTTATCGACTCTGTAAAAACGTTCAAAAAGTCTTGGGATATTTTGTTTTTCAACTCCTTCTCCGTTATCACTAATTCTGATTAAAACTTTTTTCTTGGTTAAGTTTACAACACCAACTTCGGTTAAACCGCCATCTTTACCATACTTAATAGAATTGACGATCAGGTTCTCTAAAACTTGCTGAATCCTGTCCTGATCTCCGCGAATAATAACTGACTGTACATTTTTACTTTCAAAAGCCAGTTTAATTTTCTTTTTGTCAGCTTTCATTTCCAACAAATCAAAAACATTCTGAATCAGTTCGACAATATTAAAATCAGTCATATTCAAATCCAGGTCTCCGGATTCCAGTTTGGTAATCATGTCCAGATCTTCTACTATATATATAAGGCGTTCTACTCCTTTTTCGGCACGTTTTAAATATTTTTTTCTAATGGTTTTATCATCCATTGCGCCATCCAACAAGGTTGAAACATAACCCTGAACGGTAAACAAAGGCGTTTTAAGCTCATGTGAAACGTTTCCTAAAAACTCTCTGCGGTATTGTTCACGAATTTCGAGCATTTCGATTTCCAGCTTTTTGTCGGTAGCAAACTTTTTCACTTCACGCGAAAGGGTTTCCATATCTGTAGTAATGGGCTGATTGATAAGTGTTGTAGATTCTAATAAGGAAACCTCATCGTAGATTTTCTTTACTCGCCTGTAAATAAAACGTTCTACACGATATTGTAACACCAGAAAGGAGAAAATATAAATCGAAATAATAAAGATTATCCCAAATGCAACCTGATGTTTCAGCTGATTTTTATAAAATAAATTCATCAGGATCAGCACAAATCCTGTCCCGAAAAGACTGATATATAATGCCGACTTTACAGCAAATTTGTATGTTTTTTTAAAATTAATTTTCATTGATATTATTAACCGTTAACAGATTATATTTTTACCATATAAGTTATATAAGTTCATTTAAAGTAAAGCGTAATTGTATAATTACATTAAGAACTTAAAAAAAAGAAATCTTTGTCAAAGTTTTGAACTTTGACAAAGATAAACTTCGATTCTAAAAGTATGTATACTATATTTTAAATGAACTTATATTTGGTTCATTTTATGCAATTCGAATCGTTTAAATCTTCAGCAAAACCACTTAGAAACGTAGTTCCTTAGTAACTTAGCCTCTTAAAAAATTAAACTTCAAATTTATAACCAACACCTTTGATGGTTTTAAAAAGATCTTCTCCTATTTTTTCGCGCAGTTTTCTGATATGAACATCGATTGTTCTTCCTCCTACTACAACTTCATTACCCCAAACTTTATCCAGGATTTCGTCTCTTTTAAAAACTTTACCTGGTTTTGAAGCCAATAAATAAAATAATTCGAATTCTTTTCTTGGTAAAGCAATTTCTACATTGCCTTTTATGATCTTATATTCCTCACGGTTAATCTCGATTCCGCCAACATTTAAGGTATCGCTAACAACTTCTTGTTCTTTTAACCTTCTTAACAAAGCCTTTACTTTGCTTACCAATAATTTTGGTTTTATTGGTTTTGTGATATAGTCATCTGCACCTGCATCAAAACCAGCAACTTGTGAGTAATCTTCGCTTCTGGCTGTCAAGAATGTTATGATAACATTATTTAATTCCGGGATTTTTCTGATGTGTTCGCAAGCTTCCATTCCATCCATTTCGGCCATCATTACATCCATAATAATTAGGTCCGGCAATTCTTTCTGAGCCTTTGCTATCGCTTCTTTTCCATTTGAAGCAGTAACAATCTGGTAGCCTTCCTGAGCAAGGTTATAGCCAACGATTTCTAAGATATCTGGTTCATCGTCAACTAATAAAATCT
>Ga0247815_10000203_pt1 | contig 47022 bp, 49 predicted proteins | sample UWRJL194509B1_FD_181014 | JGI IMG/M metagenome (GOLD analysis project Ga0247815, IMG submission 181014) | Plant litter microbial communities from Arlington Agricultural Research Station in Wisconsin, United States - UWRJ-L194-509B-1 | ecosystem: Environmental > Terrestrial > Plant litter >... | reverse complement strand
CGTCTGGTGCCTTTCTGGTACTGAGCCGGGTGGCTATTCGGTGTCGCGGGAATTGAGTTCGTCGAAAACCGCTTGGGCGCGCGGGTCGTCGAGGTCGATGTCCACGGTCCAGCCGTCGACCATGTTCTGGGCGAGGTGACCGCGAAGGACGAAGTCCGTCTCGGTGATCTCTTTCGTGAAGTCGGTCGCGCCGAGAGCGGTAGGCAGGTAGAACTTGCCGTTGTCGCAGCTCGCACCGAAGAAGCGAACGCCACCGGCGACTTCGACCATCGGCACGTTGCACTTCACGCTTGAGCCATCGGCGTGCTTCGGGCTCCAGCGGTCGGAGCTGACAACGCTGTTGAAGCCCACAATCGAGAAGACGAACAAAACGATGGGCAGAACGATCGACGCCAGCGTCAACAACACCCTGGACGCCGTCATCCGCTGACCCGCGAGCGTCGCTCGCGCGCGCTGAAAATCGTCGCGGCGGTGTCCCGCTCGTTCGTGGCCATTGGTCCCCGCTTGCTGTCGGCCGGTTGCTGTACCCCCTCAGCTAATCGACCCGGCCAACCGCTCCACGCCAATTCCGCCATTCCCGAACAATCCCGGACAGTGAGGCTGCGGCCGCGCCATCGGCAAACTCCTGGCGCGGCCGCACCCACACTTAGCCCGCCGGCACCTCGTCGACGACCTCGGTGCTGATGCTCGACCACCGCAGCACGGTTCCGACCGGGATCTCGGATCCCGGATCCGCGGTCACCAGCACCTCGCGTTCGCCGATCAGCAGGCCCGTTCCGGGATCGACGATGACCTCCTGGCGAGTGCCCCAGCCGTCCTCAAAACGGCCGATCGCGACTCCGAGCTGACCGTTCAGCGTGGCCTCATCATCGGTGATCGTCACCCCCGGAATCATGGCCGCGGCCTTGAGCATCGCTGATCGCAGGTCGGCGGGAACCGTGCCGTCCCGCAGCGCGTCCGCGATGAACACGAGCGCCTCACCATCCGGAGACGGCCCGGTACCCACGGTGGAGAGATAAATGCGGTTGAGCAGCAGGTAGGGATCCCGCGGCCAGCCGTCCGGTTCGAACGTATTTCGACTCCCGTAGAACTGCGCGTTCTTCGCGCGCAGTACCTCCACACTGGTCGACGTTAACGCGCCGTTGGCGACGACCGCCTCGGACCGGGGACCAAAGGTTGCCTCGAGGCTCGACGGGTACCGCACCCAGGTCCATTCGTCCGACTGGTCGGCGGGAATGTACAGGGTGCCGTGGTCACGATATTGGTAGTCACCCTCGACGCGATCGACGCTCTCGCCGAATGCGGTACCGACGCTCGTGGTGTCGACCCTCAGGAACTGCGCGGCCCCGACCACCGGGTCGGCGGTCTGGGCCACCGCGTGCGCCGCGTCGGTTAGAACGGCTGCGGCAGCGGCATCCGCTGAACCGCGCCACCCAGCGAGCCCGACGACGTTCGAGAGCACGAGCGCTACGGTTAGCGCCCCCGCGGCGAGCGCGCCCAGTCCCGCGATGCGGACGCGGCGACGAGCAACCCGCGGCGGGCGCGACGATGTCCCTGATTCGATCGCCGCAAACAGTGCCGCGCGACCCTCGTTGATCGCGGCCACGCTCGGCCGCGACTCCTCATGCACCCTGCGCAGTAACGTCAGCTGATCCATGACCCACCTCCCCTGTCGATTCCGAGCGAAGCAGACGCCGCACCCGGTTGAGTCGTGAACGAACGGTTCCGAGCGGTATGCCGAGCGCGTCGGCGATGCCCTGGTAGTCGAGATCGCCCCAGGCATGCAGCAGAAGCACGTCCCGGTCTCCGACATTCAATCGACGGATGGCGCGGGCCAGGCTTCGCACCGCGCGCTCTGCGTCGATGCGACTGCCGATCGCACTGACAACATCCGCCGGAAGCGCCGAAGCATGGGCGGCCATGAGGCCCTTCCAGGCGCGGGCCTCGAGACGGGCGTGCTTTCTCACCAGTGTTGTCGCGATCCCGTACAGCCACGGGCGCGCGTCGGCTACGGCGAGATCGAACGCCGACCGCCGGTCGAACGCGACCAGAAACGACTCGGACGTGATGTCCTCCGCCGTCTCACGGCCGACCCGACCTATGGCATAGCGAAACACTGCTGGCGCATGCCGGTCGTACAGCTCGGCAAAAGCGGCTGGCCGCTCGAGCGAGGCTCTGATGATCTCGTTGTCGTTCACAAAGGGTGTTGTCGATCCGCGGCAGAAAAGTTCACGATTGGGGTCAGTGGGCAAGTCAATCAGCCCACGCGACTAGGTTGGGGCGATGCAGACATTGGGCTCCAACACGTTGGGAGATTTTCTCCGAGCAAGCCGCAACGGAGTGGATCCGGCAACTGTCGGCCTCGGGGACGGGGTCGGAACCCGCCGAGTTGCTGGGCTCCGCCGCGAAGAGGTCGCCGTTCTGGCTGGCGTCAGCGCCGACTACTACGCCCGACTCGAACAGGGCCGAGAGCGTGGACCCTCGTCACAGGTGCTCGACGCGATCGGGCGTGCGCTTCACCTCGACTTCGACGCCCGCGGTCACCTGTACCGCCTTGCCGGATTGACCCCGGCCCCGCACGTTCCCGGCTCCCGGGACCTCGTCGACCCAGCACTGTTGACTCTGCTCGACTCATTCTCGACGGCCGCCGGGTACGTGCTCGGGCCGTCCTTCGACATCCTCGCAACTAATTCCACCGCGAACGCGCTTCTCGAACCGTTTGCAAACGTTGGCGATGAGCCGGTCAACATGGTGCGGGTGCTGTTCACCCATGCCGACGCCAAGTCGATCTTTGTCGAGTGGGAGACCGTGACACGAGCGACCGTCCATGCGCTGCGGCTCAACCTCGGCTACGACCCGAGCAGCCCCGCCATCCGTGCGCTCGTCGATGAGATGCTCGCAATCGACACCTTCCGGGCGCTGTGGAACGACCAGACGGTGGCTGGCCTCGCTCGGGCCTACAAGGTGTTTGTGCACCCAACCGTCGGTCGCATCGAGCTGACCTACCAAACGTTTGAGATTCGGGATGCGCCGGGCCAGCAGTTGCTCGTCGGCACGCCGGCGGTCGGGAGTGCAAGCGCGGATGCGCTCGCCCGGCTCAGTTCAGCCGGGGAGTAGCGCACCCTGTTTGATTGAGGCAATCGCGCGAAGACTTGCCACATGACAGACACCACTCACGCAGTAACCACACTTACTTCCGAGAGCGTTGCTCTCTGGGTCGACGCCTACCTGAAAGCCTGGACGACAAACGCCGCGACCGACATCGCCGCCCTCTTCTCCGAGGCCGCCGAGTACCACGAATCCCCCTACAAAACGAAGTGGGTCGGCCGCGACGCGATCGTCGATGGCTGGCGCAGCCGGTGGGACTGGCAGAAGGGCGGCTGGAACTTCGAGTGGTCGCTGTCGTCGATCACCGGTTCGACCGTCGTCATCACGGGGGTCGGCCACTACAAGGAACTGGGCGACTTCGACAACGTCTGGACGGTGACCTTTGATGCGTCCGGTCGCGCCGCCCGATTCGAAATGCTGAACACCGAACGAGACTGAACTCTCTCACTGGGACTGATCTTGCGCCGGGTCTATCCTCGAAGCCATGACCGCGCGCATCGCCAATGTGTCAATCCATGCGGAGAATCCGACCGCCCTCGCCAGCTTCTGGGCGATCATGATGCGCGATCCGGAGGGCAACGAGTTCTGCCTGCAGTGACGGAAAGCTTCTGAAAGGGGATGCTGTGTTCGACGTGATCATCAGCGGCGGCGGCCCGACCGGCATGATGCTGGCCGCGGAGCTGCGGCTGCACGGAGTGAGCGTGCTTGTGCTCGAGCGTGATGCGGTACCGAGCCCGGCGGTGCGCTCACTCGGCCTGCATCCACGGAGCATCGAGATTCTGGACCAGCGCGGAATTCTCGACCGGTTCCTGGCCGTGGGACAGCCGTATCCGGGCATGCTCGGGCGCTTCGCCGGTATCGACAAGCCCGCACCGACCGACCTCGACACCGCGCACGGCTACATTCTCGGCATCCCGCAGCCGGTGACCGATCGCCTGCTCACCGAGCGCGCGCAAGAGCTCGGCGCAGAGATCCGCCGCGGGGTCGAGCTCGTCGGATTCAGCCAAGACCAGGACGGCGTGGATGTCGAACTTGCCGACCGCACCCACGTTCACGCCCGCTGGCTGGTCGGCTGCGACGGCGGTCGAAGCTTCGTACGCAAACAACTCGGCATCGGTTTTCCCGGTGAACCTGCCGCCACCGAGTGGATTCTCGGCGAGGTCGAGATCACCGCCGCTGCGGATGACGTGGCCAGGATCTCCGACGAGGTGCGCAAAACACACCGGGGCTTCGGCATCGGTCCAACCGGCGACGGCCTGCACCGTGCGGTGGTGCCCGCCGCCACGGTGTCGGAGGACCGTACGGTCGCGCCGACGCTCGACGAGTTTCGCACCCAGCTCATCGCGTATGCCGGCACGGACTTCGGCGTGCACTCGCCACGGTCGCTGACGAGGTTCACGGATGCGACCCGGCTGGCCGAACACTACCGAGCCGGCCGAGTACTGCTCGCCGGCGACGCCGCCCACGTGCATCCGCCGCTGGGTGGGCAGGGACTGAACCTCGGCATCCAGGACGCCTTCAATCTCGGCTGGAAGCTCGCGGCCGAAGTGAACGGGTGGGCGCCGGACGATCTGCTCGACAGTTACGAGGCCGAGCGCCGCCCGGTCGCCGACGACGTGCTGACCATCACCCGCGCCCAGAGCGAGCTGCTGTCGCCCGAGCCCGGACCGCAGGCAGTCCGACGGCTGCTCACCGAGTTGATGAGCTTCGACGACGTCAATCGTTTTCTCGCCGAGCGAATCGCGTCGATCGGCATCCGCTACAACTTCGGTGACGGGCCGGCACTGCTCGGCCGGCGCCTGCGCGATATTCGACTGCGTGACTCTGACCACACGGAGCACCGCCTGTACGAGCTCGCGCATCGGGGGCGTGGGCTCCTCATCGACCAGACGGGCTCGCTGACGCTCGGCGAATGGACTGACCGGGTCGATCTGGCCGCGGCGCAGAGCGAGGAGCTCGATGCTCCCGCGGTGCTGCTTCGCCCGGACGGCCATGTCGCCTGGGTCGGCGACGGCCAGGAAGATCTCGACCGGCACCTGGCACGGTGGTTCGGCGCTGCCGCCTAGTAGTCGCCCTTGATAACGAAGTAGGAACCGCGGATGGTGCCAGCGAGCTTCGATTTCTGGCGCGCGAACTTGAAACGGTCGGCGAGTTCCTCGGGGATCTCCATGCCGTCGGAGAGCTTGAAGCCGACCGCGCGCTTTCCCGCCGGATCCAGGGCCCACATCACGTTGATCGAGAGTCCGGACTCGTAAAAGACGTACGTCATCCGTAAGCCCTCCACTTCGAAGGAGGTTGCTTCGAGCGGACGGGAGGCGATCACGATGTCGCGCTCGTCGGCGAGGATGCGGGTCACCCAGTCGAGGGCTTCAGCTTCGTCGTCGGCCGCACCGACCTCGAAGACGTGGTCGTACTTGTTCTTGAAGTAGCGCGCTTCGTTGGCCCGCAATCCGGCGAGCGCCGCTGCGACCGGGCTCGACTCGAGACCGGAGGTCGATACCTCTACGAAATTCACTGCGGTGCGCACGACGCCTCCCGATGGTTCTGCGTACGGCGATTGTAGTGAAATCGGACACCTCGATTGAAGCGACCATTAGGGTTGCGGCATGGCCTGGGGACGAACCGAAGAAGAGAAAGCCGCCGAGCGCGCCGCTGCGCTCGAGCGGGAAGCCGCTGCCGCCGCGCAGGAAGAACAGGAACGGCAGGCGGCCGCCGCCGCCGCGTATGCGAGGACTCCGGTCGGTCGCGCGCTGACCGCGTTCTCGGCTGGAGCCCAGTTCTTCCAGATCGAACTGACGGTGAGCCAGCTCGGCGGTGAGGCATCCTTCTTCGGGTCATCGACGAGCTCGGTGACGCATGTGGGCCAGGCATCCGATGCCCTCGGCCAGATCGAGCAGGTCGGCTGGCGCCTCGAGCACGCCGGCTGGACGTTCATCGAGACCGGTGCGACGTCGAGCAACGCGCTCTTCGGCACCGGACAGGGCACCGTCACCCAGGGCGAAGTCACCGGCATCTACCTGTTCCGTCGGGTGCCGGTTACCTCCAGCTAGCGCGGGGCAGGAATTCCCACCTGCTCCTCGACGAAAGCGAGCATCTCGGCGCCGAGTTCGTCGCTGCGCGACGCGGGTGAACGCGTCGCCCTGGTCGGCGGACCGCGGGTCTCGAAGACCCACGCCGGACCGAAGAACTGGGATCCGCGCACCCCCGGCTCGGTCGCGGCGTAGAGGATCGGCAGGGCGCCGCCCTCCGCCGGCTGACCGAGCAGGTCGATGCTGCCGCGAGCGATCGTCTTCACCCAGCCGGGCTTGCCGGCCGTTGTCGAGTCGATCAGGCCCGTTGCGCTGACTCCCGGATGCGCAGCAAGGCTGATGGTGTCAGCCCCAACCCTCAGGAAATGGCGCTGAAGCTCCCGCGAAAGCAGCAGGTCGGCGAGCTTGGTGCGGCCGTAATAGGCGAACGGCACGTAGCCCTCGCCGGTCAGGTCTCGTTCGAGGCGCTCAGGGGTGAATCGTCCTCCCCAGTGCGCGACACTGCTGACGAAGACGATCCGGCTGCCGGGCACTCGCTCGATGGCGGGCAACAGCGACCAGGTGAGCAGCGCCGGACCGAACACATTGGTCGCCCACTGCAGCTCGACGCCGTCGTCGGAGAACGACAGCGGGGGCGCCATCACCCCCGCATTGTTGATCAGCAGGTCGATGCGATCGCCGGTTCGCTCGCGAATGTCTGCGACCGCGGTGCGAACGGAATCCAGGCTCGCCAGGTCGAGTTCGACGAGCTCTGGGGCGGCATCCGTTGCAACAGCGGAGACCGACGCCAGTGCTTTCGCGCCGCGTTCTGCGTTGCGACTCGTCATCAGCACGCGGGCACCGGTGCCAGCGAGCACGTGCGCGATTCGCAGCCCCAGGCCGCCGGTCGCGCCCGTTACAAGCACTGTGCGACCGGTCTGGTCGGGAATGTCGGATTCGTTCCAGCTCGGCATGGTGCTCCTCGGGGTCGTGGCTCTTCAACGCTACGGTCCACGCACCGGGCTCAACGGGTAGCGACCGTTTGCTCAGCGTCTCGTCAGCCGGCTTGCGCTCGAACCACAGGTCATGCGCTACCGGGGCGCGCGGCCGCGCTGGATCTCGCCCGTTCGCTCTTCGCGCAGGGCGCGAAGGTGCACCGCAGCCCACGCCCGGTAGGGCCGCCAGACTTCAGTGATCGACTCGACCGATCGCTGGGCGCCGTACTGTTCTTCGATCTCGGCGCTCAGCCGCCCCTCGTTCTGCGGGATGACGTCCGGGAAGTTGGCCCCGCGGATGACGATGAGTTCAGCCGCAAACGGACCGAGGCCCTTGATCTCCTGAACCTGTCGAAGCGCCTCGTCGACCGTGAGCGAGCGCAGGCGCTCCCCCGACAGCACGCCGTCGACCGCAGCTTCGGCGACCGCGTGCAGGTACTCGTTCTTGCGGCCGGGTAGGTCGAGCTCCAGTTCGAGGAGGGTCGAGGGCGACGGAAACGCGCCGTCCTCGCCGTGTTCCTCGGTGAGCCGGGTCTTGATGCCGGCGGCCTGCCGCATCTGGATGCGCTGCGACAGCACTGCCCAAGCCGCGGCCTCGTACGGCGAGTAAAAACCGCAGGGACGAAAGCCGGGCAGCCGGCGCTGGGCAGCCGCGATGACGGGGTCGCGATCGGCGACATCCGGCCAGCCGCGTCCGTCGATGTCGAGCGACATGAACCTGAGTACCTGCGCCGTTGCTGCCGCAAGATCGCCGGCTCCGCGCACCAGGATCCGCGCGGATCCGCCCTCCTGCGTGATGACCATGTCGGTGCGCTGCCAGTCGGTGTCCGACAGGAAGACGCCGCGGATGCTGTCGTCTGCCGGCTGGGCCGCGAGGGCGGCGGGAGCGAATCCCTCCCAGAATCGACGGCTCGTGGCGAGTGACCACGGACCGTCGACCGGGTGCACGGTTTCGAGGGTGTCCATCGGTTCAGGCTACGCGCGGTCGTGCAGCGTGATCAGGTAGCCGTCGGGGTCGGCGAACGTGAAGGTACGACCGAAGGGCCCGTCGATCGGAGCGGAGGTGATGCGGATGCCGTCGGCGTCGAGCGCGTCGTGTACCTTCTGGGCTTCGGGTGCGTGCAGCCAGATGCCGACGCCAAGACCGAGCTGCGAGACCGAGTCGAGGTCGACGCCGGGAGCTGCTTCACGCACGGCGAAGGCAGCCGGCGTCGTTGCCCAGACGACAGCGTGCGGCGGGCCGGGCTGGCGGGCGAAACCGAGGTACTTCTCGTAGAAGGCCGCGGATGCAGCCATGTCGCGAACCTGTAGTGAGATAAAGCCGGGGCCGGATACTGCAGTCATTGTCGTTCTCCTCGTTGCGCTGTGTCAGTATGTTGACATAGAGCACTGTATGTCAGAATGTTGACATGAGTCAAGCTGAAGCGAGAATCGAACTGGACACCTCCCTCGGGTACCTGCTGAAGCAGGCTTCCAGCGCGCTCCATGTCTCGATGGAAGAAGTTCTGCGTCCGCTTGGCATGAACATCACCCATTACTCGTGCCTCGAACTCCTGTCCCAGCGTCCGGGCCTGTCGAACTCGGAGCTTGCCCGCGGCGCATTTGTCACCCGGCAATCGATGAACGTGCTGCTGCAAGCGCTCGAGCGCGACGGGATCGTCGCCCGGGCGGAGCGACCCGAGGCCGGCCGTTCCCTTCCGACCGTGCTCACACCGAAAGGCAAGGAGCAGCTGGCGGCCGCCAGCGCAGCGGTACGCGCGGTCGAAGACCGGATGAAGTCGGATCTCAGCACGACCGAGCGGGCAGCCTTTGGCGACATGCTCGCGCGGTGCGTGGCGTCGTTACGGAGTTAGCGAATTTTTTGCCGACGGCAATAACACGCCCCATCAGCTACCCGACTGACAGCGGCCCTCACTTCGTCGCGCACTGAGTGGCATGCTCGTGTAACCGCCACAACGAATGGATGGTCAATGCCCGCTCCCGTAACCGCTGCTGCCGCTGACCGGATCGGAGTGACGACCGCCGACCTGCCAACCGTTTCGATTGTCATTCCCGCGTTCAACGAGGAATCGACAATCCGGCATTGCCTGGTCGCGGCGATCGAACAGACTCACGCAGCGCTCGAGATCATCGTCGTCGACAACCGGTCTACGGATGGGACTCGATCGGTTGTGGAGGCCATGAAGGCAGCTTTCCCGGATGCGGGCATCCGGCTGCTGACACAGGACAAGGAGCAGGGAATCACCCCCACCCGCAACGCGGGTTTCGACGCCGCCGAGGGCGAAATCATCGGTCGTATAGATGCTGACTCTGCCGTTGAGCCCGACTGGGTCGAGCAAGTGCAACTCGCGTTCTCCACCGGCGAGTTTCAGGCCGCAAGTGGCCCGGTCGAGTATTACGACATGCCGCTGCGGGCCTTTGGCCTTCGAGCGGACGACTCCGTCAGGAAGGCGATGGTGAGACTCGCGGGAACCTACGTCTTCCTTTTCGGCAGCAACATGGCGTTGACCAGGAAGGCCTGGCTGGTCGTGCGCGACCAGGTGTGCCCGGATCGCGCCGACCTCATGCACGAGGATCTCGACCTCGCGGTGCATCTTGCGCTCAACGGGATCAAGGTCGGATACGTCTCAGAGATGGTTGCTGCAATCTCAGCACGACGGCTGGACACCACGCCGAGGGACTACTTGTTCTACGTCCAGCGCTTTGAGCGGACCTACGCCGCCCACGACATTCACGACGTGCGCCTCCTTGCGCCTATGGCCGTATTTCTCGGGATCTACCCGGCACTTCACGCCGAGCGGCGGGCGCGGCGAGCGTGGGACGCACTCATGTAGGCCACCGAGCCCCAGGTTCGACGCGGCCCCACGGTCGCCGGTTGTGGGGTCGCGGGCTCGGCAGATCGCGAGCTCTGCCGATCGCGCGCTCAGCGCCCCGACCGTGTGAAGACGTAGTGCACGACGCCGCTCGGCGAGGCGGTGGTTTCGATGTCGAAGCGCTCTTCGAGTCCTTCGAGGCCGTCCCACAAGCGCACACCGCGACCGAGAACGATCGGTACAACGACCACGTGCAGGTAGTCGACGAGGTCGGCTTCGAGAAACTGGCGAACGACGGTGGGGCCGCCGCCGAGGCGTACGTCGAGACCGTCTGCGAGTTCCGTCGCCAGTGCCAGGGCATCCGCTGGTGACAACTCGCGAAAAAGGAAGGTCGTTTCGCCGACGACGAGGTCGGGGCGGTCGTGGTGCGTGAGAACGATTACGGGCGAGTGGAACGGAGGCTCCTCTCCCCACCAGCCGCGCCAGGACTCGTCTTCCCATGGACCAAGCTGCGGTCCGAACTTTCGGCGCCCCATAATTTCGACACCGATGCCCTGGCTGGTCGCGGCAGCGAACGCGTCGTCGACACCCCTGGTGCCGGCACCGGTCGCCTCATCCTCGTGGCCGGTCATGCTGACGAAGGTGCGGGTCGGGAAGAACCAGTTCATGAGGCGCTGCTGGGCGTGGCCGAAGGGCGTCTCGAATGACTGGCCCTCGCCGGTGGCGAATCCGTCGAGAGAGACGGCGAGGTTATGAACGCGGAGCTTGGTCATGACTGCACTTCTCCCACATTTTTCCATCGGGGCGATACGCCGAAAAACTAACAGCCCGGGGCGCGGGGCGCAATCAATATCGCCGTTCGCAATTGGTACGGTGTGAGCCATCGCTGGCCGCTCCACGGCCCGCACGGCTGAATGGAAAACTCAATGGCGAAGCCCGCAGCAGGATGGTACGACGACGGTTCTGGACGAAAGCGCTGGTGGGACGGCCAGCAGTGGACGGACACCTGGCAGGAGCAGCAGGCGCCAACGAGCGCGGCGGGTGTCATCGACCAGATCAAGGCGGAGGCTACGTCGGGCGCCGTTCCACGGCCCGCGGCAAACGGGATGAGCTACGTCGTACTTCAGGTGATTCTGAAGGAGAAGCTGTGGGGAACCGGATCCGGAAACCTCACCGAACTCGAGAAGGCCATCAACGCCCAGGCCTCCCTCGGATATCGGCTCCACACGATCACTACCGCAAGCTCAGGCAGCAAGGGACTCGGTGGAGGCGATCGCATCCAGGCCACGCTCGTCTTCGAGCGACTGGTGTGACCTCGCGCGCTTGAGGTGCGGCAAATCCTCCTTCGTTCTGCCAGCGAAGGAGGATTTCGCGCACCTTACTTCGCGAGGAGGCGGCGCTAGAGAAAAAGCCCCGCAATCCTGAGGATCACGGGGCTAAGTTCTGGCGGGCTGCTCTCGATTCTCATTCTGCCCCTAAACCGAAGTGGTCCAATCACTGCGGGCAAAGTTCATCCTCCATTGGTTACCAAAAAATCCTCTAGTCCGAGAAAATAGCTGGTCAGAATGCTGTGCTTCTCGCGATCGACGCCGGCGATTGGCATGTGCCGTTGCCGTTGCCGTTGCCGTTTCCCCAAGGTGCATTGATGCGAGCGATCACCTAATTCTTAATCGACAATCTACCGCCCAGGACTCCCCAAGACTGCTGCCGAAGAGCCGCAGGAATTAAGGATCAGCCTGTATAGGCTGACCCGCGACGATGTCCAGAATCCCACGCTGATCGTCGGTAGGCCCTAGACCAGGCGGAGCGTACTGGCGAAGTCCGGCATCGCAGCGACGGCGGCACGCTGCGCCGCGAGGGCCTTTGCAGCTTCTTCGTCGTTCGCGGGCCAGTCTTTCAGTACGGCGTGCACGAATGCACCACCATCGAGTGTCTGCACGGGGCGACGCAACGCTTTGCCGGCGGCACGTGCTGCTTTCCGCCAATCTGGAACGGAGACCGCCAGTGAACTGACTTCAGCCGAGACTGAACCGCTAGCGGCCAGTGCAGCCTGCAGCTCGTCGACGAGGGACGGCGGACGAACCGAGGCTATGTTTACTACTTCGCGCATGGTCGAAGGCTACTTGAGCGGTCGACGGCAATCTACGCGGAGCAATCCGCCTGGCCGCGGTTCACTATTGGAGCATTCGCACTTCGGTGTATGTCAGCTCTCTAAAATGGCCGTTTTCACACAGCCACTCGTCGATAGTGGTGGAGAGCATTCCCGGTCGTTCCCCTCGTGGCAGGTGGCGCCTGCGTTCCGGAGGCTGTACTGAGATATTCATCACGCCACCGCACTCGGGGCAGGTTTCTGTCCACGGCATGACCGTTTTCCATTTCTTGTCGCTTGGCCGCTTGTCGCCCTCATGTTTCGCGGTTGACGAGCTCTCTGAAGTCTGGGGGTTTAGAGCCCTCTCACGAACCCTTCCACACTTCGAGGAGCTTCAGCCGGGAGGTTGATGGCGCGCCGCGGTGGTGTCCACGTCACTTTCAGAGTGCGGCCCTGACCATTGGACGGGCTCAGCCTGAACCCATCGACCGTGCGCGCCATGCCGGCGTTGACGATCGCTTCCGACACCAGCAATTGCGCGACCGGGCGCAGCACAGATTCCGGCAGCGGGTTGTTGCGGAGGGCTTCTAGAGGATCTCGAAGCGGAACACCAAACGACTGCGGCGAGTTGGCTTCACCAAACAACGCATCCCGCAAACCAGCGTCTGCGAGCTCGTCAGCGGACCAAGTCTGCCCACCGGTATTGACCGTCATCCACCTCATCTCATCGCGCCGCCCGGTGATGCGCAGCTCCACTGTGTTGCGGTGGACTGTGGTCGTCTGGGTCTGGGTGCGCATGGCCGTAACCTGCACGTTCGTGACGACCCCTGGGGACGCGAACGGAACGTCGCCGCGTCGCTGTTCGACCATGTCTTGGAGTGCCGCGTGCACAGCTGGCGTTCGAACGTCCGCAATTACGGTGATCTGATCGCCCGACGTGCTGACGTCGCGCGCACGAAATATGAGGTGGCCGAGGCGAACCCATGGCGCGATCTCCTCGGATGCGACCTGCGTGAGTCTGGCCTTCACCCTCTCGCCGAGGTCTGTCGGGGTGCTCCATGGACTCGTCGTGTAGACGTTTCGCATGCCGCCGACGAAGTCGAACTGACGACCGTCGAAGTCGGCGTCGCTCTTCACAAACAGCGCCATGCGTAAACCGCGATGTTCCGCTTCTCGGTACTCGCTCTCGGTCGCTGAGTATCGGCTGGCCAATGGAGTTCCATACCGGTCGGCAAAGACCCCGACGTAGATGTCGGAAGTCATCACGCCGTCGATGTATGCACGTTCCGCGGTGACATCCTGGGCGCCGAGATCGTGTTCGAACATCACGGGTCGCCCGCCAAAGCTTTCGATTGCCTCCCGTACGGCCTGACGCTCGGCCCCGAGTTCAGTTATGAGGCTGGAGACAAAGACGCTGTGCTCGATCGCCCATGCACGAATCTCGGACTCGGGCACTGCCATCTGAGCAGCGCGAGTGTCGATGAGGAGTGGTTCGGGCTGTCGTTGCACGAGGGCATTCCAACACATCGCTCGTTAGTGCGACAGTGCACACTCGGCGCGCCTTCGCATTGATCCGAGCTCCCTATCGAGCGCAGCACATACGCGGTCAGCTGTCAGATCGGATTCTCATCGGGTAACCGGAGTGCGAACCGATTGAGGTCTGCGGGAAAAGACTTTGAAAAACATCGGCTTCCACCTGCAACGCCGGTATGCCACAGCGTCCAAGATTCGCCCAGACACCGCCCTGCTCGTCATCGTCGGCGTAGCGACGGGCAGCAGCCGCGTCGGCAGCGCTGCATAGTCTCTTCCCACTGCGTCGTCGGCCGCCTTCAGGTACGCGGCCATGTCCGCATGCAAATGACCATTTATCTCACCGACTAGCTCCAAAACGGCGACGGAGTAAGCGCCTGCAGTTTCTTCAAGTTGCTTCGCGATCGGGGCGAAGAAGGAGAGTGCTGTCTCTTGAATTTCGCGTAGAACGCAGGGCGACTACGCGTCGGTTGCTCTGCTCGCGAGTCATGACTATGTGAGTCGCGGCCCCCAAGCGATTCGGCAGGTTTGACGTCGCCCCGGAGCGAGCCCAAAGCTTACGTTCGGCCGGGGTTCGACACTTCATTTACTTGTACAGAGAACGAGCGCAGGAGCCGTCGCTAGTCTGTTGACCCAAGTTCCACGACGTGAGGCTGGGCCTTGACGCATGGGCACAAGGCCAGCGAAAAGTTCAGTCCTCAGCGGATTCGTCTTTGGCGAGACGGACCATCGCCGGCGTCGCGAGTTTCGCTGCCGTTTCGACGTCAAAAACCTCCCGATACAGTCCACTGCGATTGGTCGCCTTGGCCGTCAGCTGAAGTTGCACGACTGGCTCGTCCGGAATGTCACGAAAAAGTAGCATAAACGCTTTGAGCTGCACCGTGTCTCCTCCGTGTAGAACCTGGATCTTTTCGGAGATTACGTAGCGACCGTCATTGATCTCGACGATCGGGTCGTTCGGATGGGCGAACGTGATCATAGGGGTGACGTGAATCGACGAGTAAATGTCCGGGATGATCGAGCTGTATTTTTTCGTATCCGGCTCCCTCGGCAACTCCGGATTCATTTTCTCGTAGTAGGCCTTGACCCCGCGTGGGAAGGTGATTTTCACCAAGAGTCCCTCCACCGCTTCGTCGCCCAGGTTCGTGATCGCCAGTCGAGTCGACTCATCAGCTTGCAATACGCCAAGCACTGTGTCGGTGAAATAGTCGGCCGCTACGGCACGAAACTCGTCAAGGTATGAAGAAAGGTTGGCCTGCCACTCGGCACTCACTCCGGTGACGATCGCTCCGAGCCCCGGATTTTCCGCAAGGAACCTCGTTTGCAGCGAATGTCGACGCAAAGCGACCATCGATTCGATGGACGATTCGCTGACGTCAACACCGAAAGCTTTGATCTTCGACTTCCCTACAGTTGCCGCGGTCACTGCCAGCGTCGGCTGGCCAGTCGTCACAGCAAGCCGTGCTTCCAGGGCACGAATATCTGCAGTGGTCGCCCGTTCAGTTCGTGCGTTATGTCGGACAAAAATTGTGCCTTCATCCGCGCCGCCCTTCCCGCCGTCCGGTGAGAACGTGTACCGCAGAGTGTGAATCTTGTCGCCGGCCGCCGGGGGTTCAATGGTGAAGACGACCACATTCTTCCCGTCGACGTCGACGTTTGCGTGAGCCCAGACGGGACCGTCGGCACCGAGGTATTTGTTCAGGAGCGGTTCAAGTTGCTGACCGTCCCAGTTGTCGGTTCCTGGAATGTCACCAACGGTCGCTCCAACCACGAGATAGCCGACTCCCGAGAAGGCTCTGGCGGCACCATCCACAGTTCTGTTGCCCATGCCGATGATGGTTCGGGCAACGGCATACTGGCCCTTGCTCGTGCCCAGATCGAGCGTGGCCTTCCATTCGACCGCATGTGTCTCCGCCCCAGGGTCGCCGCAGTCGCGAATATCCTCGATCAATGCCTTGAGTGCGCTGTAACCGCGTAACGGTCGAGAGTTGTCGATTGTAAGGGCCATCTACCCATCGTGCCGTATCTACTCCGCGCACTGGGCGGGCTCGTTCGGCCGCCGATCGGTTCGGCAGCGCGTTGGAGGTCAAGCGTTGCATGCTGTCACCGGCGGCGTCATTGTCGGCGTAGCGTTCTCGGGAGGCGCCATTCTCTACATAGCTGGCGGATTCAAGCCGAACCCGCCGGCAGCTCGTAGGGTCGGGTCGAATGAATATGACGAAGCGACAGCCACCACTGGAGTCGTCACTCGGCCCAGCGACTCGAAATAGCCTCAAGCGCGGAGCGTCAATAACGCGCTAGGCAACGCGGCCGAACCGGCTGCCGTTCCTATCGGTCTCAATTCCGCGCAGGCCCAACGTGCTGCTCGTGTGCACGCTGGCGTACCTTGCACTGGCGAGGGGAAATTGGGCAAGCAGGCGGTACGGGTGCGGCGGCTGTCTACACGAATCAACCCTTCTCCTGACAAGTCTCCCCACCTGCGACGACAATCCGTCGGACTCCGCGTTCAACCAGACTTCGCGCAATCTGGCCCATCGCACTTTCGAGAATCTCTGATGCGCGAGCACTTCCGAGCGCTTCCTGCGTCTTCCGCAGCTCATCAGGGGGTAGCGAGGAGTACATCAAAGGTGCGGCACCATATGCCTGAGTGTCGAACCATAAAATGCGGCCGACAGAAGCTGGAATTGCCGCGCAAAGTCTGCCGCAGAAGAAGTCTGAAACATGCCGACTCGGCGCTAGGGTGAGCGCATGCTTAGACGATTTTCCTATCTCGACACAGTGGCTCTAGAGCAGTACATGCGCTCTCGAAAACGGACTGGTTAGCGAGGAGACTCGACGGACGATGCGCGCGGGTTCCGCCGGAGGTTCTCTGGACGTGAAGATCGCGAAAGGTGAGGGCGCACGGTCTCACGAGAGCGAAACAGCCCAAACTTTCTCCGACACCGCGCCAGCACAATTCGATCGGCTGCTGAAAGCCGCGGAACTCCAGCCGGAGGCCCTCGGTTGGATCGAGGTCATTCAGCCAGAGGTCGACCTCCAGGATGTGGGCCGTGGGGCCATGGTCGCGTGGGAATGCGACTTGTCTACTCCTGAAGTCATCCAGATGCTCTCGCAAGCGGGTGATGCTGCTGGAGCGCTGAGCGCCATGGCTCAGATGTTACCGAGCGCGGAGAAGCTTGGATTGGATGTTGCTGGGCTCCCCGACCAAGCGTCACTCGAAGCAATGACCACTCTCGTAGGAGGCATGAATATACAGCGGGTCATCGTTCGCGACTCGCCGGACACGACTTGGAAAATTTTCGCTCGCATACAAGAACAATTCGTACAGTCCGAGCTGGAGGGGCCGATGCAAATCATCGGTAAAGTTACGCGCGTCATACCGAGGGGAAGCAACCACCCGCTGGTCAATATGCCTGGTTCGCAACTTGGCAATCGTGAAGAGCGACGTGCGCGGGCCAAACAGCAACCGCAAGGAGCTCAGAAATCACATTTCATCGATGGTCCAGCAATCGAACTTTCACTCTTAGCTGCATATATCTAGCGAAACCGCATTACCCCGCGTGCGGAGAAATTCTGCCAACATCGCGCATGGGTGACCAGCTCATCCATCTGAGCGACCTTAGCGGCGATGACCGCGTCAATATATTGGCAGAGGCGCTCAGGTGAATCGCGGGTACTCGGAGCAAGCTCCGAGAACGTTGTCGTTCCAGTCAGCTGCCGGGCCATGGTGAAGCTTCCGCCAACAAGAGCGGTGGTGGTCGGATCTATAAACGGTCGTGGTTCTAGAGCACATTGTGGCAATGTGCCGTCAGTGACGAACTCTACGGAGATTCGGCAACTCCTGATCGCTCGTGCCACAAGCAGTTCACTCACTACTACCATGGGGTTACGCCGCCCAGTGGCCGGCTCACTTGGAGGCCGCGCATGCCAGAGTTCCCATTGGAGCCTCTTGGCCCCATTGCTTTTCAGGAGCTTGCTGAAGCTCTCCTGATTCAAGCTTGCGGCATTTTAATTACTCCGATGGGCGTCGGCCGCGATGGTGGGCGCGACTTGAAAACGACCGACACTGTTCGGATTGAAGATGGTGCAGATCCACTCGAAATCGAGGACTACACGGTCTTTCAAGTCAAACATTTGGCGACGCTGGGCTCGCACTCTGAAAACGCATCTTGGCTCTGGGGAGCGATCCGTAAGGAACTTAAGCAGTGGATGGACAGTCCAGAACGGTCAATGATTCCGAAGACACTGGTGTTCGTCACGAACGTGCCTCTTACGCCATTCCCCGGCAGCGGCGGTCGAGACACGATTGAGCAGCTAATCCGAGACTATCGAGCACAAGTCGACAAATCGGTGACGTCAGCCACGGACTCCAATAGCCGCCGATACCGAGACCGTCAGCGTCGGTTCGCTCAGATTGAATCAATTCGGGTTCTCGATAGGCGATGGGTGACAGGGGCACTTGCCGGCTCCGATGCCGTACGAAAAGCGTTCCCCCAGATGCTCACGGCAGCCGACGTATTTGCCGGAATTGCTGACTTCACGGGGACCCTGCCCGTTGCTTCGATGACGGAAGCATTGAGGGAACATGCCCGCCAGTCTCTTTCTATCGACGGAGCGGTGTGGATGGCTGAAGGCGGGGACTCGAAAGGTCGAAAGGTGGCACTGCACGACCTTGTAGTCGACCTTCCAGTCCTCGTCCGCCACGAGATCCAGCAAGAGCGAGATTCGATAGTTGATTTTGTCGTCGATCGCGCCGAAAAGATGCTGCGGCCAAAATTCACTGCTGGCGACGATCGGCGACACGTCGTGATCACTGGCGCTGCTGGCAATGGAAAAACTACGACTGCAAAATTCATTGTCCAAGTATTTAGATGCGCGATGTTGCGCGGTGCAACTCTGAGCCAAGGGCAACAAAAATTAGTCGACGGCACCGTGCAGGCGCTCAGCGCTATGGGCCGAGAACTGCCAGCACATCTGCGCTGGCCAGTCCGCATTGACCTCAAGGATCTTCTTCAGAAGAATCAGCTTCTTGACGGCGCCACGATGCTCAGCGCAATTACCGCCCGGGTCAACGCCGAGTTGGACGCTGGACATCTGTCTGCCGCAAAGATGACAACTTGGCAGCGGGAATGGCCTTGGCTTGTGGTGTTCGATGGATTCGACGAGATCACTGACCCCAACTCACGCCGAACCATCATCGAACGGATCGAGCAGTTTATCGAAGAGGGAGAAGCGGCCAACGCTGACCTCATGGTTGTCCTCACAACTCGATCTCTGGGCTACAACGATGAGATGAGCGACAAGCTTTTCAAGCGGATCGATCTCGACTACCTGAAACCCGAGGAAGCCCTGGCCTATGCCGATCGAGTGGTCGGCGCAATGCTCTCAGGTGATCGCAAACGCCAAAAGCAGGTAATGACCGCAATCAAATCTGCCGCCAAGAATCCCGCCCAAAGTGGCCTTCTACGAACTCCTCTACAGATTCTGATCTTGACGATAATCGTGGATGGCTCACAATACTTAGACCCTGACCGTTATGGACTTTTCTCGCGATATTTCGACCTTGCGTTCGATCGCGAGAAGAGCAAGGGGACAAGACTGCAAACGGTCCTGACCAATTTCGAACCAGTCATTCGCGCTCTTCACCGGCGCATCGGCTTTGTACTCCATGCACGCGCCGAGGCGCCAGACACTCCAGACCCAGTGCTTACCGAGAGGGAACTTCGGGATCTGATCTGGCAGGAGTTGGACGCCCAGGGCCATAAGCCCGCCATCACAAACGACCCGCGCGTACAATCCGTTTTGGAAACCGCGACACATAGGCTCGTTCTACTCGGGCCGCGCGGTGATGGATATGGCTTCGACATACGCTCCCTGCAAGAACTCACAGCGGGGCAATGGTTGATGGAAGACGATCCGCGTATTGCAGCCAATCGGCTGCGTACAGCGGCCGCCAGCCCCCATTGGCGCAATGCAGTCTTATTTGCAACGGGATATGCCTTCCATGGTGGCAACAGCGCCCTCCACCGCGAAGTCTTGGCGATCTTTGGCACCCTCGACGTCGACAAAAGCGCGCGCCTTGGCAACATATTTCCTGTCGCGCCACGCCTGGCACTCGAAATGATTGATGACGGGATGGTTCGCAACCGCCCCGGATTCAGAGACACTCTCTTCGAGATAGCCCTTGGCACGCTCTTTGCTCCGCCAGAGATCCAGTACGCCCCCCTTCTTGAAATGCTGATACGCATTGCCGACGCCGACGTAAATGAAAGAAATGCACTAGCCGCCGCGTTGCGACTTGCGATGTCGGGAACGCTGACTACCCGGCGGAACGCGACCCTAATGCGTTCCCTGATCGACTACAGGGATCGAAACAAGTTCACAGCGACACGCCAAATGATCGTCGCCGTTGTCCCTGCATCACTAGACAAGTCGCGAGCCGGATCTGCAACAGCTTGGGTCAATTTCAACAATGAGACTAAACACGTGCCCTTGCACGAGCCCCTGGCCAGAGCCGTCTTGACCATCCGCAAAGTAAGCGAGGATCGAGCGGACTCTTTCGATTCAAGCGCCATACTGCAAGCACTATCCGACCCCGCTATCGCCCCGAGGCTCGAACGCGCCCTCGAACATCTCTTACACACAGACGAAAGGGTGTTGCAGGAACTCCGGAAAGTCTGGGCGGAAGCTACTCGGCGGCCCATCGGCACAGAGTTGGAAGCGACGACAGCAGACTAGAAGATCTTGCTTCGCGGTAACGGTCTCGCTGGATACGCCTAGGCAGTTCACCTTGCGTATCCCGGGAAACCGCAACTATCGGCCCCCTGAGCTAGCATCTCAGAGTGCAACCAACAGAAACTGGGATGCCGATGGTCGCAACCAGCAGCGTGCACATCGGTCCAACGGCGACCCGCAGTAGAAGTTCCGAGCAGACCAGTTTCCGCCCCGAGATCCAAGCACTGCGAGCGATTGCAATCTTGAGCGTCCTGATCTACCACTTGTGGCCAAATCGACTCACGGGTGGCTACCTCGGAGTGGACGTATTTTTTGTCATTTCGGGTTTCCTGATCACGTCGCATTTGCTCCGCGACGCAGCTGGTGGTCACCTTAGCCTTCCGAAGTTCTGGGCGCGGCGAATCCGACGGTTGCTGCCGGCTTCCCTCATCGTCTTGTTCGTGACTGCTGTGGTGGTCCTACTCGCAGTACCGCAACGCCTATGGCAGCAGTACCTGAGTGAGATCGTGGCAGCCACCGGCTACGCCGAGAACTGGTTCCTCGCAGCTACCTCAGTCGACTATTTGGGTTCCGAAAATGAGCCATCTCCGGTGCAGCATTTCTGGTCACTATCGACCGAAGAGCAGTTCTACATAATCTGGCCCGTCCTGATCGCCTTGACACTCGTGATCTGGAAAGTTTCGCATCGTGCTTCGCGCGGCTCGAAACCCCCACGACGACTTCTGTTCCTGGTGCTCTCGATCATCACAGTCGCATCGTTCGCATATGCCGTGTACGCATCCGCAACGGACCCCTCGCCCGCGTTCTTCGCCACAACGACGCGGGCATGGGAGTTCGGTGCTGGTTCGTTACTCGCGTTTGCTGCAACGTCCTGGCTCCACGAACGAGTCAGCGATCATGTACGCGCTGTCGCTGCGTGGATCGGCTGGATAACAATCGCTATATGCGCCGCAGTTTTCACTGACAGCACTGTTCACCCTGGTGCCGTGACGTTGATCCCGGTAGCAGGAGCTCTGCTTGTTATTTGGGCCGGGTCCAGCCCATCGGTGTTGGCGCCAACGTTCCTGGCGCGCCTCAGACCTGTTCAGTTCGTGGGCAACATCTCCTACTCGCTTTACCTCTGGCACTGGCCGTTCATTGTGCTTATTCCAGTTATCTTCGTGCATGAGCTGACCACAGTTGAGAAGCTCGCCATCATTCTGATCTCGGGACTGCTGGGCTACCTTTCATATAAGTTCATCGAGAAACCGATGCTTCGACGATCCCTTGCACCACGCGGAACCGTTCGCCAATGGTTCATAGGCGCATTGATAGCCGCCCTGGTCGTTTCCGCTGTCCCTGCGATTGGTTTTGCCATTCAAGCGCAGACGGCTGCCGAAGCGGTGAAGGAGGGCGAAGCCTTAGCTACAAACCATCCTGACTGCTTCGGCGCGGCGGCCATGAGCAATGGGGCTCGGTGCGTCGGCGTGTTCGATAACGCGCCGCTCGTGCCAAGTACAGCAACAGCTAGTGGCGACAGCGACAAAAGAACGACGGGGTGCACGGCAGAACGTGACGAAGTCGTTGCGAATCCCTGCGTTTACAAGGGCGGCGATGGGTCAGGCTCTAAAGTCCTCCTCGTCGGCGACTCCCACGGAGCACACCTCACTTCGCTCGCTCTCGGGCTCGCTGACGAGTACGACTGGACAGTTTCGGTCCTAAACAAAGGACGCTGCCCTTTCTCGGATACCGAAAGAACAATCGAAGAGCCACTGCGAAGCGCCTGCGCTGCATGGAATCAGAGCGCCCTTGACCTTGTGCAGCGCGAGAAATTCGATCTCGTGATTACTAGTCAAGTCAGCGGAGTTGCATTTGCCACTTCCGGGACGCAGACAAGCGACGAAGCTGGAGTGACCGGGTTGTTGACTCGATGGCAGAGCGTTCTCGACACTGGCGCAAAGATTGTCGCGGTGAAAGACAATCCGCGCCCGCGAGAAAAGGTTCAGATCTGCTTAGAGGAATACTGGCCGGCGGACGCGCAAAAATGCGATTCAGATGCCGACCGCGCATTCCTCTTTGACCCACAGGTCGAGGCGGCCAAAGAATTCGACCCGAACCAGGTCTTCTTGCTGGATTTCGCCGACCTTGAATGTCGTGAGGACGTGTGTCCCGCAGTTATTGGAGGCGTCAATGTCTACCGAGATGCGAACCACATGACCGACACGTTCGTGAGAACGTTGGTGCCGTTCGCATCAGAGCGTATCCCGAGATCCTTCGTCAGCCCGTAGTTGATTGAGCCTGGCGGCTTGCTCTCTTAGCGCTCGAAGCGAAGATGACCTGACTGCGTCCAGCGACGACTAATCCAATGCACCGGGGTGGGCGGTAGTACGCGCACTGCAATTAGACCAACGACCACCCACGGATGGGGGATCCGTGAGTGGTCATTGGTCAAAGTTCAGACGATAGGCGCTACGCACGAACTTTGATTTAGAGCTCCCAGATGAGAGCACGTGTCTGGACGTCGACCGCGTGTGCAGACGACAAGTTGGAACGCACCTGTAGCCGAAGCGACTGTCCTACGGGTACGTAGGCATTTACGGAGATCTGGTAGCTGTCGCCAATCGTCGATCCACTCCACACCACCTGTTCAAAGGCTTCAGCGATGGTTCCAGCGGACACGTTGTAACGAATAAAACGCGCAATCGCCCAGTCGCCAGTCGAAATAGCATCGACGGAAACTGTTACTGACGCGTTGATCAATTCCTTGTCATCAGTCGCTCCGATTCCATAGGTCCCTGCAGCGACGAGGAGTGAGCTACCTGCCCAGGTCGTACTTGTAGCAAGAGTCTGGCTGGTCGAATAGTCACGCGAGAATAGAGTTGGCACGTCGCCTCCTGGTGTGTCGTGGTCAAGAATCCACTGGATTGGGTCCTGGCAGGTGCCAGCACCAGCGATCGAATCGCCTATTGCGGTAGCCATCGACAAATGAAGGTGCGTCCCAATCGACACGCCTGAGATGTATCCGGAGTTCCCGACTTTTCCTAGAACGTCACCACGGCTTACGGTGTCGCCTACGTTGAGGGTGCTTGGCGCCTGCATATGGCAGTAGCCGGTGTATTTTCCGTCTGCGTGCTTGATCTCAATGCGGTACCCATGAGCATCAGACGCACCAGTCGAAGGTGCCTTCGAGACAACACCGTCAGCACAGGCCTTGATGTTGGCACCGCCAGGCGCGTGCTGATTGAAGTCATAGCCCCAATGAGTCGGACTCGACGACGAGAACGGGTTGTACCAGGCATAGCTGGAATCCGTGAGCTCGAACGGGAGCTGGTACTGCACATAACTCATCAAAAACCGCCCTGGATCAAGAAACTATCGATTGGTCGAAATCGGACTTGCTTTGAACTGCTGGGGGCACTTGTGGCGGCAACCATCAGTCTGTGTACTGGTAAAACAGCGCCCCGCTGGCAACCTTTGTGTCATTCGCGATCGCGCGGATATTGAAGATCCGGCCGGCAATATATTCCTCGGATTGCGGGTCTTTCGCCGCGACCAAGAACTCAAGCGATCCAGTTTTCCCAAGGACGGTGTACTGGGTGAACCATGATTCGTGCTGCTCGGTCTCGAATTTTCCATACGCCGCGCGCAACTCTTCTTCAGAGGAACCGACAGTAATTCCAGCTTCAGTGAAGATGTTCCCGCCGCTCACGCTGATTGACTCCAGCCGCCCGAACCGAGGGTCTTCGCTAAGTACGATCGAATAGGGCCGAATTTCCCCAGTGAAGCTCGTCACCCACGCGCCAAGACCTTTGCCGTAGGCATCCTCGTCGTAGTAGAGTCCTACGGATTTTGCGACGTCATCTCGAACCTCTCCGCCAACAGCGAGCTTGCCAAGTCCTTCGGTCGTCAGAATGAGGGAATTTTCATCAGCGGCGAACGCCTTGGGCGCTGCGATCGAGTTGGCCAGTTCAGCCGCCACAACGACGCCGAGAGTCCCCATCACCAGATTGCGTCGAGAAATTGACACGCTAACCTCTTTCGATTGGGCCAGCGCAAAGCCGACGGCTGCAATGGATTGCGACATCGCGATCCGGTATTCAGATACTGCCATGGTTGATGATTTCTCGGCAAGGGCTTGTGGAATATTTCTCGATAGTTTGTAGTGCGACTGTGGAGCTTTCTTCGTTTCCCCAACAGCGCAGGTTTCCTCGCACCTTTGCAGAAAGGTTCGTGCAGCCAAATCCGACAGATCTGTCGACCACGTCTCGACGAAGAAGTGGGCACCCAAGCGGCGAAACGAAGGAGTGCGAAGCCCAGATCGCGTGAGCCCGAGATGCTATTGCTCTGTCGCGGCAGTTAGCTATCTACTATGGGAAGATTCCTCACCGGACGAAGGAGTCGACGTGACCATGCACCAACCAAGAGCATCCAGGCAGTTTGTGACCGATGGTGCCTCGGGTCTCACAGATCTCCAGAAAAACATGGCGGCCGCGATGTCGGGCCTACGTTCCGGCGAGACGCTGCGGGAATATGCAGGGCGGCGTGATGACGTCGTCGCGAAGATCGTTTCGACGGTGCTTGCAGCCATCGACGGCGCCGATGCGTTCGATGTACTCGACCTAATGAGACAACGTGTAGTCGTCGCAAAAAGCATGGGGTACGAGGACCCGAAATTTGCCGCCACCCCCGTCGCAATAGAAATAGTTGCAGCTATCGCCTTGGCACGGGGTACCCGTTCGCCGGCGATTCCTAGCGCGCCAGACGCAGCCCAGAAAAGTCTCGATGTATTACTCGACTCGGCCGCTCAAGCTCTTGTGGTGGGCGGATTCGCATTCATGGCAGAAGCAGCCGCCTCGACTGACGAGCTGTCGAAACTCATCGCCGAATACAGGGGGTCACTTCTTCAGATCCGCAACAAGCAGTACGAGGCATTTCATGATCGGCTCAACAAGGAGTTGTTCGACGGCGCACCAGAGCTCGAACGTGCTCTCGGGTTCACATTCTCTGAATACCTTGCGGTACGAGAAGCGATCGACGACGGATACATGGAAGATTACGGCTCCGCAATGGACACATGGGCGGCCGTGGCCAAAGACTGGAGCGCTGATAGGCAGGCAAAACAGTCCAACGAGACCATCGAGCTCGGGCAAGCTGCGGTCATGGCGCTCCACATCACTCCTGGAGCCCGGGCGTCGTTCACCGCTCAGGAGATTGCCGCTCGCTCTGGCGTCGCCCAGGTGAGAGTGACCCTCATTCTTGACACCTTCAGCGCCTCCTTCATCAAGGCTGACCCCGTCCGAGCGGTTTTAGACATCCTCGACGGCAATAATCCGTTTTCAACGGCGGCGCTCATCAAAGACAGTGTCGGCAATTACCTTCAGCTCGCCCTTCCGATCGGCACGGATTGCTTGCGTCAGGTGGCCGAGGAGAGGCTCAAAGGGACACCACAGTTCCAGCCGTATAACGAACGTCGGAAGGAAGTGAGTGAGAGGCTGAGCATCGAGTATCTGGAATCCGCCCTTGGTGTGCCGGTTGTTCTCGCAGATTTTCACTACTTTGCGCCAAACAAGGGCGTCGACGTAACAGAGCTGGGATCATCGGCGTTGAAGATCACCGCGGTAGGGAAAGACTGTGAAGCCGACGCCTTGTTCATCATCGGGGATGTCGCTATCTGCGTAGAGGTGAAAGCATCGTCGTTGACGCCACTGGCGAAACGCGGTGACCCCACTTATATGCGCAGAGACCTCAACACGACGATAGGAAGCGCCACATCCCAAGCACATCGCCTTGAAAATCTGATCGAGGAGAACGGTGGCGTGTGGCTTGGAGACCGGTCTTGGTTCGATCTCACCGCCATCAGAGAGGTCCGTTCGATCGCGATATGCGTTGACGACCTTGGCCCGCTCGGCACAGCACTTGACGCCCTCGTCCGTGGTGGCATCATCACCGACACGAAGTTTCCGTGGATCGTTACTCTCTCTGATCTGTCGACCATCTCGGAGGTCGTCGACCGACCCGCCGAGTTCCTCCTTTACCTGCGAAGAAGAACGGAACCATCCACGTCGCGCCGTTTCAGTGCGATCGATGAGCTGGACATGTTCATGTTCTTCCTGAAAGGAGGGCTCTACCTCCAACCAGACCCTGACGCAATGTTCGCGAGATATCCGGATTCGTCCCCGCCAACGGATTCCGAGAGGCGTCAATACGCCGCGCAGGCCGACACAGTACGAATCGATGTGCACACCGATTCTCTCGATGCGTGGATGCAAACTCGTCAACACATAGGCCACTCGCCTAAGCCCACCTTCGACTCCGATCCAGGGGTGCTCGCTATTGTCGACTTTCTAGCCGATGGCCAGAAGCCTGGCTGGTTCAGATTCGGTGCCGACCTCTTGAACCTCGCGTCAGAACCGCAGCACAATGTGGTGGCGGGAATGAAGAGAATCGCTGCACAAACACGACGCGACAAACAGCACCATTCGTTCGCAATGGGCTTCGCCGGGGCGTGGGGCTATCCCATCCTGTTTGGGTACACACGAGAGAAATCTCGGCCAATAGAGGATGCTCTTGAAGACTTGGACCTTTACATGGTGGCAAAGAAACACCAGACGAGGGCCGATAGGGCACTCGGCCTTCTCTCCGATGACTACGGCCAAATTCGAGCTGTTAGGTACGCCAACAACCTGTTCGAACCTGATGCAGACATCGATGAACTGGTCAAAGAAATGCGGCTGATTCCCGCGGAGAGAATGGGGCGCGCCATTCCGCCCTCCGCGAGACGAACTACGAAGCGGCTTGCGAGTTCAAAGAAGAACAAGAAGCGATAGCGCCCAAAAAACGGGAAGGCACTCTATAGCTACTCGGGCCACTCCCTTCCATGGATGGGTTTCAGCGGTACTTCGTGATCGTTGTCGCGTACTGGTCATGACCTCGCGCCCGAGGTTCATGAAGGTACAGCAGACCGCCGGGTCCGGAATAGATATCGCGAAGTCAAGGCATGAGGTTCTCCGCTGTGAGCACGCTTCGCACTTCGGGCGCGCAATTGCGCAGTTTCCGGAACTGGCCGGATCCTGACTAAGTCGTCGCGCTCAAAGAACCAGAAACGTGCGCGGGAGACAGCCGAAGTTGTGGCTGCGTTAGCTCGCTCAGACTCAGCAGCTGCAATACGCCCAAGGAGTTGAATTCACTTGCCCACCTGCTGCAATGGCATCGCCTGTGATCGATCTTCTCGCGTTGACCATCTGTCTGTTGAGTTGGTCTGGCACTGGGACTTGTGACCGGCATATACCCTGCGTTGAAAGCTTCTAGAACTGATCCGATAGATCCTTAGCCGTGCGATCGGCTTCCGACTGTTCCGCACGAGAAATCAGCGAACGGTTACGCCACAAGGTAAGGGAGGACCTAGCATGCAGGAGAGGTCATGCGTTTATTCACGAGGCGACTCGTTATCAGAAGGGCTAGGCCATGTCAGGGCACAAGAAGATTCGTTGGAGAGACGAAAGCCCCGTCGGGCAGTTAGAGGCGGCACTGGCTGACAAGACCGTTTCGGTGACAATTGATGATGACCTGGACGAAGTCGTGATTTTAGGGAAGTGTCCGTCGTGCAAGGGGGAATGGGATCTCCGTTTCGAGCGCGAGCCCATGGCAAGTTTCCTCAGCGGCATGCGCCGAGGGCAGAGGAAGGGCGAAACCGTTCATTCCTTTCGATGCAACTGTCCGCACGTCCATAAGTCCAGCCCACCAAGCCACCGGGGTTGCGGACGTGCATTCCAGGTGAAGGCAACCGCGTGACGCGCGCGCCTGCTTCGGTATCGGAAGGAGCTCCGCCATCTTCCGACGACCTTGCCGAGTCATCCCGACTCTATGAACTGGCACGCAGCACGCTCGATCGGGTGCGAAATTCGGCCGACCAGTGGAGAAACGGCCTGGGAGTTGCGAGCTTGGTTGCCGGCGGCCTCAGCGTCTTCGTGGGACTGGAAGCGGTACGTACCCTCGAACCCCAATATTTGGGCTGGCTCGCTGCTGCTTTCCTCGTCTCGGTCGTCAGCGCGCTAATTTCGATCGGCTCCGCACTGCGCGCGTCCTCAGGGTGGCCCAGCAAGCTTCGTCTCAGGTCCAACGACAGCCTGCGCAGATGGGAGGCAAAGGAAGCCAGGACCGCAGTTTTCAGTCTTCGAGTATCCGTCGTTGCAGCCTTCATCGCGCTCGTAGGGGCGGCTGTCGTGGCAGGCCTCGTTGTATTCGCACCCGTCCGGGAGGACACAATCGCAGTGGTAAAGACCGACGGCCGAATCGTTTGCGGTCAGTCGATCGAACCGTCAAACGACGGCATCTTTGTCCGCGGCGACGGTCCGAGCGTTTACGTCGCGAACACGGACTACGTGAAAATTATCGAGGCGGCTGACTGCGACTAGAGCTCAACCAGCGCCTGTAGCGTCCCTACGTCGCGCTCGCATCACTCGAAGAACGTCTAGCTCGCTGTCCTCTTTCACCTTGGAGAATTCCGGGCCGACCGGGAATACATATTTGCCTTCGACCTTTTTCCTTTGACCATCGGTGCGGAAGAACATCAGTTGTGCAACGCGCTCTCCTGGCGTGATCGCTATTGGAATCTCACCGAGGTTGACGAGCTCCAGCGTCAGACAGCCGTGATAGCCGGGGTGGACCTGTACAGCAGTTGCGCTGATTAGCCCAAGACGGCCAAACGAAGATCTAGTTATGACCTGGGCAGAGAGATCTTCGGGCATGACGAGGTATTCCAACGCAGCTGCAAGGACGAGCTGCCCGGGGTGGAGATAGAACGCTTCGCCCCAAGCCTTACTGATCCGATGCTGCATGGACTGTGGCTCCGGATCGTCCTCGGCCAAGGAATCAAAGGCGGAGTGAGCTGACCGGTCAAAAACGATGAACTGATTTCCTAGACGCAGGTCGACGCTTGAGTCCCCGAAAGCGTTGCTCATGAGCGGAGTCATGACGATTCGACTCGCTTCGTCATCCCCATTCACCCGGTCTCTCAGTACCGAGTAGGCAAGTACTGCACCGGGAAGGCCCGCTTTTTCGGACGAGGTGGAAGCGTTAGTTTCAGCCCGGGCCGCCCCCGCGTTGCTCGGCTCCAGCTCTCCGCCTGCGCGTTCCCAAGAGCGAACAAAGTGGTAATCGTCGATCGCTTTCATCGCGAGTTGATCTACGGGATGGCCAGCAGGAGAGAGGTAAGTTGCATGCCAAGCTGAGTTGATGATCTCGATGGGGATAGCGTCGATCCGCTTGCCGTCCAGCATCCCTTGAATGGGTGGAATGCCGTTCTTGATACTTGTCGACAGGCTCTCGATGCGTTCGGAGCTCGTCTGCTTCCAGTAAGAGCGCTTCCCGACCCACGCGATAACAAGTTTCCAAATAGCCGCCGCTTCGCTTTCGATGAGGCTGAGGACCACCGCCGAATCGGCAGCAGCATTGTGCGCGTGACTCGGTTTTCGGTCACCCTCGTTATGCCCGGAGGTTTCATCGTAATTTTCAGCGCTTACGTCGTCGAAACGGTCGACGAGCTTTCGCTCGAACTCCGTGAGCGGCCTATCACCTTGGTCAAGCCAGTTCCGCATGAGTTTCGACCTAAACGCGGTCGGGGGGTGGGCTCGTCTTGCTGTCGCGCCGGGATCTCCCAAACCGCCCAAGAACTCGCTCATGGCGGCGTATCCGCCGGGCCCGTAGATCGCGACAGCCAAAGCATCACAAGCAAGTTCTTTCAACCACGAGAACGCGATTTTCTTCACTGACAGCGATTCCTTGAAGTCCCCGCCGCGCTCCTCCATTGCGATGGTGGCTCCAACTTCGCCACTGTCAATCTGTTTGTCCAGAGCATCTTCAATGCGTTGACGAAGTACTGAGAAATCTGGGATTGGACTGTGTCGCATCAGGTAATGGCCGAGCTCGTGACCAAGGGTGATCGGAAGCCATACGGTCCGATCGCCCTCAATCCTCGGGACACTAATCGCCAGGGTCGTCGCGTCAAAATTTGGTCTGGAATGATCAAATCCGAATGTCGGTTGGCCTGAAGCGAAATTATTGGGAACACCGACGGTTACAATCACCGACTTTGGGGGCACCCCGAAGGCTCCTGCCGCTTCCATGAGAAGGAAGTCGACGGCCGGCGACAGACCACGACTCTGACGAGAGAAGTGGTCGTCGTAGTCTTCGATACGATTTCGAAGGAGCAAGACCTGTGCCGTAAGAGACGCCTCGATATTCCCCACATAACTGAGGTCGATTGGTTCCGCTGAAGCGGCGTCTTCGAGAAGATCGTCGACTTTCGCCCCTGAAGCCTCGACGGATTTCACGAGCGAGCTCAATGCTTCACGAACCGCGAATTGTCGTCCGGACGTTGTGGCTATTTGTGCCGCAAGAATGTCGAGGAACCTAGACGCACGCACATGAAAGGTGCGACCGAGTCTCTCGGTCTTTGTTGACAAACTTGACTACCAGAAGGTGTCGTCGCCTGGCTTTTCGCCGGACGAAGTCAGCATCCGGCTAATTGTCCTCGACAGTTGGTGGAAGTACACCTGCATACCCTCAAGCTCCTCCGGCGGAATTTTCTCGTCATCTAGAATTCGGATGATCTCCGCGGAGAGGTGTTTGAACCGCTCGGCAGCGGAACTGCTGGTGTTGTCCTGCCCCGATTGGACCGCGATCTCGGCGAGAGTGTCGATGGGACGGAAATCCTCAACTAGGGCCAGGTATGGATCTGAGGTTTGAAACACATTGCCGTAGCGAGTCAAGGAATCGGAGACATCCCTGAGCTGCTGCTTTTCGTCTTCTCGAAGAGGCTTGTTCCGGCTCACCTTGGCGATCGCCAGAGCGACGTCAGCCGCGGCTACACCCGCCAAGCTCAGATTTGGATAGCTGCTCGACGTGCCCGTGGCATGACTAGCCTGTGCAACGTCGAATGTCGACGTGAACGACATGTTGTCCAACTCTCATTCAATGACCACTCAGTTTGCCTTAAGCGGACCTTAATCCACTAGCCCCCCAAATCACCGGGAGGCGCGCTGGCAACACGTCAGCTAATACGAGAAACGCGTTGCTCGCATTCTAACACGCGTTACGCCATACGCAATACGCGTACTACGTAACGCGTGTTCAAACGCAATTCGGGCTATCATTCTGCAGTGCCCCAGGATCATGTTCTTCTTCGACAGAAGGCTCTCTCGCGAATCGCTTTCGGTCAAGAATGGCGCCTTCCCGTAATCCTTGCCGTATTGGAACTGCGGGAGTCGTCGATTACCCAGAGCGGCGTAGCTAAGCATCTCGGGGTGGATCCCAGCAGTATTCAGAAGGCCTTCACGCATTTGGTCGAACTGGAGTTACTGGTACCCGAACCGGTAGCTGGGCAACGCTACAAGTTCTATGCAGTGGCCGACAGTGTGTTATGGGAGTACGCAATAGAACTCGAAAAACGTTGCAACTAGAGCGGCGAGCTACAGGTCTAGGTGAGAACGGGTCGATCCCGGAGACGACGATTCAAGCGTGTCGAGAATCTTGACCAGGTTGCCGATCGAGTATTCACCCTTAGCCCGCCGGGCGAAAGCCAGCACGATCTCGCGGTCGTAGCTGCCTGAATCTCTCAGTTCTTGCAGATGACCGAGTGCAAGCGTGCGAGCAATGTCGTCATGCCAGCCGTTATACCCCTCCTCAATAATGTCGTTGAGAGCCCGCGTCCCCGCCTCGCTAAGCCCCGACTGCATCGCTTGCCTAGTGAACACGTTGTAAGCGCCGACGAGCTTCGCCCAACCTTCCAAGCGCGTAGCCGGCCATTCGACTGCTACAACGATGCTCTCGGCGAGATGGCTTATTTTGTCCATCACCTTCATCGTTGGGCACCAAGCAATAACGACGCCGCCTTCTCGAACTGTGCCCGAGCGCTCGGTAACGACAGTCAGGTTCTTGAATTCGGGATGAAAAGCGGCATTCGATTTCTGGACAGTGACGACAGTAAGGCGCGCTCGATGCTGCTGGGCGACATACAGACCGACGGCTTTGCCGATGGGCATCGTGTCAATTTTCTCGGAGTAGGGCACATAGAGATATTTGTGCTTCAAGAGCTGGGGATCGATCTCAGACATCGGAAACTCCTTACTGTTCTGCGCAGATGCGCGCAGGCCCGCCAAACGGGGCAGTCCGTTGACACAACCATGTAGCTGGTGAAGACAGATTGGCGATCGCGAGCAAATCTGACTCTAGAGGCGAGATGACCGACTTCGGCTATCAGCCACTCCCAGTGCTCAAAAGGGATGGTTCCCAGCCTTCACAACTCATTCTGCCGTTAGCAGAAGTGGGGGAATCGATCCGCGCGAAAACCTTCCATTCTTCCGCCGTTTACCAGACACCAGTCCGCAGCCGCGCCCGCGTCACGAGAGACTCGGTCCCAGAACAGCCTTGCACTCGGCCGTTGCCGTCTCGCCACGGATGGATGCAGTTGAAGGCTTCACTGGCTGGTCAGCTTGAGAGCGAACTCGCCGAGGCTGAGCCCGCGAAGCATGAAGTCGGCCCCGAGCAACGCCGACGGGTTCTCTGTGAGACGCGGGATCCAGCCCCATGGTGCGAAGTCATTTGCGCCGGCTTCAGACAGTCGTTCATGCAGAAGCAACGGAGCGTAGTTCTGAATCGCTCAACTGAAAACTGTCTCGCGACATGTCCCGGAGTTTTTCGCGCCAGATCGGCTGAAAAACAGCGAGCATCCGCTTGTAGCGGGAAAGCATCGGCGAGTGGGAGTTGCCGAGATCGTTGCCCTCATCGAATCGATCCGCCAGCATCCGCCATTTGCCTCGCGCGATCTGCTCGTAGGCATACTCGCCGAGTTTTCCCTCGAAAGGATCATTGTGGTCGAAACCCTGAAATATCAAGCGACGTGCGACTTGTTCCGGCAGGTCCTTCGCGGAATCTTCAACGCTCGCCTTCAAGAACCGAAACATATCCAGAACATCCAACACAAAGCCGCAGTCGCGGCGCGATAGTTCCGGTTCGATCGAAATAAATTCGGTGTTGTAGTCAGCTACCCACCCACGCTCTAGCGACCGCGCCAACCGAAGCTGGTCCTGAGCATTGCCCTCATCTCCAGAACCGTCAACAAGGGTTGCCAAGATCCGATGAAGGAGCGCCAACTTCCGGCGTTCAACGAGACTCAAGCTTTCGGGCACCCGCCCCGGTTGAGCCCCTTCGCGATCGGGATCATCCAATCGATCCAGAAGCGCTCGTCTAACAAGATCGCTAAGTGAGACGCCCTGACCTTCAGCCAGCGATTGGAGCTGGTCTCGCGCCTGATCTTCGATCCGAATAGTAATAGTAGCCATGTCTTACTCCCTGCGTAATACCGTGTTCGTCTTACTGTACGCACCCTCGCATCCCATGTCCATGGCGCGACAAAAGGTGCCACGTGGCGTGACCAAATAGGGAAATTGGTAAGGCTCGAATGATTTCCGCGAGCACGATGCTCGACATTAGATTTGGGTAGGTGATCCGAAATTTCACCTGATCTGGAATATCGCGCAAGTCCGCGGGACCAAGAGGACTAACTGAATTTCTTGCCGCGCCTCTGCCCACCACGCCAACCGCTCACTCGCCGAGGAGCAGCTTCATGACAGAGTCACGCCGACCTTCCGCGTGCGGGTCTTTTTCGGGATGGTTCCTTCGCGTAGAGCTGCGCAGATTCTTCATCTCCTCGCCGTCCAACTGATCGCATATCATTACGTCCCCGCCATTCAGGAGGCGCATAAATCTGACACAACGTGGCGGGATGACACCCGCAACTGGCTCGCAGCTCGTTTCCAGCTTGCCCTCGCGACGCACTATCAAGAGCTCGCCGAAGCATCTCCGTACTTCGCTGGCGTGTCAGCGGAACTGATGGTGGGGTTGAAGAAGCCGAGACCAGGAAGACCGCTCTAGGTAGCACACTATGCAGATGGATCCCATCGATGCGCTCTGGTTTGAAGCAGCCGCCAGCCCAGACTCAACCACCGCCGGCGACCCGAAAAACGACTGGCCCTTCATGGCCCGCACAATCATGGGAGAGACTCCGACCTCAGTCGCGCTTGAGGCTCTCGACCTGGCTATCGCACGTCTTCATAGATTGAATCGAGACGACATCCGTCCCGCGTTCGCCGCGCTGGCCGAGGGAACATGGTGGGTAGCTGCCATAGACGAACGGCTCCTCAACGGTTTCGGCGGCTCTAAGACCCAACGCTCGAACTATTACCGCAACGCCAGAAACCGGTCAGGTGACGGCAAATACGTCGAAGCCTTCTTGTGGGCGCGCGATCGACATACTCACCAGCTGCCGTTCTCCATGGGCCACAATGACACGCCATTTTTCGGGAGTGACGAGGGCACGCCTGAGATCGGCGCTGGCTTTATCTGGCGTCCTGCTGACGAGATGTTTGAGCCCTCTGACTCGCGCAGCCCTGCCGGCTCGCGCGACGCCTACGTGGAGTTGCTAGCAGGCGAGTCTGCTTGGGCGACAATGCAGCGGTGCTCACGGTGGTTCCACCATATGGCGGGCCACGAGACTGACTGATCAGCGGGCGCGATCACTATCGGGCCGAGCATCTGCGATGCTTCTACAAGATGGTCTTGAGGAATTCGTCCGCAAGGTCCAACAGTCCGGTCGCCGCCATGTTGGCCGTGATGTTCGTGCCCAAAGAGACCGAACCTGAGCGCACCTTGCCGAGGGCGAGCTCACCTTCGGAAGGTGCTAAACCGGCGCAGGTCGAGTCGCATGTGGAGCGAGCCTCGTGGATTCAGACCGCAGGACGACGATGACGCCCGTCCCTGTGTCTGGACGTGATCGACTTCACGTCGTAGCGTCGCAGCTATGGACCCAAGCAAGCGCGATGAATCGAAGGCACCGCCGACACTGTCTCGCCTTCCACGGTCCAACGAAGATACAGAGGACCTAGACGGCACCGAGTCGTGGCTATTCACAGAAGCCGAGCTCGGTCTTTCGAAGGATCAGTCAGACGGTTCGTCCTAATATCTGCACCACTACGCTTCTGACATGGAGCTCTTGGTACTAGTCGTAGTCCTGGTTGTCTTCGTTGTTCTTGTTTATCGGTGGGCGTCGCGGTTGCATGGAAGCGCCCGGAGCCAGCCCGACGAGTTCCCGAATTATGAGCCAACCCGGCCAGCTACGACAGTTCAACTGACTCGTGCTGCGTCGAAGCCTCTGGAGGCAGCAGGAATCGAGGTTCTCGCTTTTCCTGAAGAGGTAGTCGATCTCCGGTCGATTGCCTCCAAGCGCGTCGCCATTGTCGGGGTCTCGCATCAGTTGAGCAGCCGAGATCGAACTAATCTGACGGTGAACACTTGGTTGCTCCGACGAGAGCCCGAGAACTCGTACGATAGCGACGCAATAGCTGTGCATTTCGTCGACGGCAAGAAGGTCGGGTACGTTTCTGCCGCTCAGGCCCAACGTCTTGCTGTGCTGCTCGACGCCCTTGGATCCGTGTTCGCTGTGACTGGCATGGGATCAGCCGGCACTACGAGCACGCGGCTCTGGATCGACTTACCCAAGATCCCTGATCTCCGTGTCTTTTCGAAAACCGTCGCCTAGGAATTCGCTCAGGCTAACATCGCGGCGCCCAAGAAGTGAAGTACCGCGGGCAGTGTGCAATTGTGCACGCTCGGACTGATACGGTCGAGAAATGTTCAGACTATTTCGTCTGGTTCGCCGTCCGTCGGGCGCGGAAAACCATCGGCCTCTAGCTGAGATCCCTCGGGCCGTCGGGTCGTCGCCAATCTTGCTCCCAGTGGCTGACGACACAACGGCTCGCGTTGACTCGAACTTTCGAATGAGTCAAGTGTTTCGAGAGGAACGCCGCTACTGGGTGAACATCGCCGCTCGTGTCGGTCTGGGGTTCGCTGTTTCGTTCGTCGCATTCATCTTCTTCTTCGCGATCAGAGCGCTCGTGCCGGATAGTGCCTCCGATGTCCCCCTACGTTTCGACATGTCGACTGAACAGACAATCGCCGCACTTGCGCTTTTCGCGACCATAGTCATTGCCCTTCAAGTGAGCGTGCGTAGCGGCGCGACAAGTGAGAATGCCAACCAGGTACTCGGTCGCCAGCTTGCGCTGGAACTGGCCGCCAATATCGCGGCGGCAGCCGTATTCGTGATCCCGTTCGCTGTCGCCGCGAACTTCGAGCTTGAGGAGCGGGGCTCGAACGCACCATTCCTGCTCGCAATGTTCGCAGTTGCGGCAGCCTTGGCCGGTTTGGCGGCCGATGCTGCAGTGGCATCTTCGATCACGTTCGGTCCAAAAATCTACAAGGAACGGGAAACTGCAGAACATAACCGGTTGCGGGCCAGGCTTGTCGAACGCGTCAACTCTGCGCCGGTACCGCTGTCGGGCAGAGGAAGTGTCGTACAGGTCGCACTAATCGGAGTCGGCGGAGCGGGCGTTAACGCGACCATCTATGCGGCATACCTTGGATTCAACCACGTGGCTCCCATCTGGTGGGGGTTGGGGATTGCTTCGTTGGTTGTGAGTGGACTGATGGCCGGACTTTACTGCGCAGTCCAGTCACAATTCGTGATCGGTGAGCGCCTGCTTGGCAGCTATTTACTGTTACTCACGGTTCTCTTGCTCGTGGTGTTGACCTTTGCACTCGTCAGTCTTCGCCCATCTTTGAGACCCGATGCACTTAGCGTGCTAATTTCCTTGCTTGTTCCTGTGCTGATCGCCGGCGTGCTCATTGTCCAGGCGCTGTTGTGGACGGGACTGATTCCGGCCCGACGAGGCATCTGGATTCGCGGCGGCGGCTACCAACTGGTGACACAGCGGCTCGCGTCACGAGTTGATGCCACTCATCCCAATCAGCGTCGCCAGCAAGAGTTGCATCCAACAGGGGCATCTATCGCGAGTATCGGCATCCTATGTTTGAGCTTCCTCCTAGCGCCGGTAGGCGTGTTGCTCGCCCTGAAGTTTCTGCAACGACCTGGCATAAATAGAGTTTCTCGATTCATCGCTAGGGCTTCGTTTTGGATCGGGATCCTGATTAGTGCTGCGCTCTTTGCAACCGTCATGCTGACCGCATTGCTGTCGGGTGGCTAGCTAAGCGACGGACCGCATGGCTGGACTGGGTGGTCGCGAGGCATTGGGTGGCCGAGTCCATCGATTCGCCCGATCGCTTCGATACATACCGCCAGCCGTACTCGTCGGTGCGTTAGCCTGACCCCAAGTTCACCGCGCTGCCGCCTCGGAACTTTGCAGGTAGTGGTTCGGGGATGTCAATCATCATCGAGAGAGGTCGGACATGTCTGAGAAGTCTTTAGCCCTGGCGAGCGAAATGTGTAACCGGATCTACGAAGCGGGGCGGTTTGAATACGACGACGACCGTGCGTGGTTCGACCAAGCCGCGTCGCAGATCGCGTTGATCGCAGGGGATACAAAAATTCTGTACGTCGACCACAACATCAACGCCGTCGGCAACGACAACACGAAAGCGTTGATTCTCGCGTTTACCGAAGACGTCATCATCATCGTCGACCTGACGTTCACCGCAGGTTCGAACGATGACGGCCGGAACTTGGGTGCGCGCGTCATCGGACGCAAGAATCTCAGCGCGCTCACCGTCAGAGACATCACTAACGCGATCGGGTCTAAGAACGGCGACTGGCCGAAGAGGGTCGTGCTTACCCTGACCTACGGCGAGGACTCATTCAACCTCCCATTCCGTTCCCACAGCCGGGACGAGTTCCCTCGATTGGTGGAGCTCATCCCTCGGCTTGCTCTAGATCTGAACGCCTGACACGGTCGCTTTCCACGGCACGATCGTGGTATTGGTCGGGTGGCGAGCCGGTCTGCCTAGATCGCGGACGTTATGGTCATGGCATTGTGCTCGGTCGTGTTGTTCATTACATTGAACAGCAAACGTCACATCGAGGACGGGCAGACCCAGTGACTAACGAGAGCTACATCTATCGACCGGAGTTGGCCGACAAACTGTGGGCGACCATCGGCCCTTTCGTCACGAGCTGCGTCGATGCGGCCGCAACCGAATCCCGCTACTCCAAGCCAGAACTCTTTGCCGCTGCAACGCCGCTCACTGTGTGGGCCTGGGGAACAGCCGGCCTGCCGCTTGATCCAACTGCGATCTTTGACCGAGATGTAATCGACCGCTTCACCTCCGTCGTGCCTCAATACCGCACCAAGGGCTCTCGAAACACCATGCGATCTCGTCTACTGCGGATCAGCGAAGCTTTGCTGACACCGGAGGCGATCGTCACAGCGTTACGGCCGCTCGGCGCATCCGATCCGTCTGCGCCTTACTCAGATCGTGAGGTTGCGGCGCTTCGGAGTTGGGCATCTGTCCAACCGACGGCGGCGAGAAGATCGAGCGCTATCGGGCTGCTGGCGCTCGGTATCGGCACAGGTCTTTCCGGCAAGGAGATCATTGATTGCCGGTTAGCGGATGTCGTCGCTGACGATGATGGTGTCGTTGTCACCGTTCGGGGAGATCGAGCCCGGCGCATTCCCGTCAGCCGCGATTGGGAAGACGCCTTGGTGCGCATCGTTGAAAATGGCGCAATTGATCGCCCAGTGTTTCGCGAAGGTCAATTCGGAGCGAACCCGAACCTCATCACCGACTTCGTCTCCAGATCGCGGGGGAAGGTCGCACTGCAAGCTCGGCGGATGCGTGCAACCTGGATCGTGCATCACCTCAACGCCGGGACCTCGACTCTCGCATTCTTGGACGCTGCGGGAGTGCAAACCCTGGAGGCTTTCGACCGATTCGTGCGATTCGCTGACACGGGCCAATGGGACGAGAATAGGGCACGGATGCGCGGGCCGGTCGCGCTCCCCGACTGGGAGCTTGGACGTCATGAGTGACGTCATAGAGGAAGCAGCGAAGCTTGCCCGCGGCGAGTTGGATGTTGCCACTTTTGCTGCCGTTGTTGCCGCGCTTCCCGTGGTCGCGCAAGTTTCAGTGCCGCGTAGCCCCGTCTGGGATGCCTATGTGTCGGTGCGGGGACCGCTTGCGGATCTGCGAGAGGCGCTGCGTCTGCGCCTTATTGACGCGGCGGTCTATGACCTGGCGTTGCACGCTATGGCTGATGCGGGGCATTCAGCGTGATTTTGTCGCCGACGTACGATTAGTCGCTCTTCGACTCCGGCACCGACGAATGCATCCTCGCCGACCACTCGATCAACTCACTGTCAAGTTTTCGACCGAGTCGCTCGACGAACTCGCGCCAATCCCGCACTCCACGCAAATGCAGAGCGCCGGGCGGGCGTCCCGTGTGAACGATGGAACCGCGGACAGTCACCAGCAGCGCGAGACGCTCCTTGACCTTTCGGTTCGAGAAGCTTGCCCACCGGCAATTGTTCAACAGGCGTTCGCCAACGATCTCATCGTAGATTGCTGATACCTGGCGCGGCCCCGCGGTGTTGATTCCGTAGCTTGACTCGTTGGCATCGTCGCCGCGAACACGACGCGTGACCGCGTCGACAAGCTCGCGTCTCCAGCCATCCGCGGCCAGTCGCCACGGGTCGGATGATACCGACTGTGCGACAAAAGCGCGGGTGGCGGACGGGACACGCGAGAAATCTGTTGCGTTCGCCATTTGCTCGGCGGCCCATATCAAACCGTCTTCCACGTACACCTCCCATGCGGCATATGCCAGGACCACCCCGGACCGCATCAACGGGCCTTCGTCGACGGTGGGCTTGCCCACGGTCCGATCGAGATCCTTCGAATGGTGACTCAGAAGATTGTCAACGTCATTTAGCTGAGCGATAAGGCGATCGAGTGGTTCAGTCATGTTCGTGAGGGTACCTCACAGAGGCCCGCTTGCGAGTACTCATCGCGCGTGCCCTAAGACCTGCGAAAAGAAGCGGGTTGATTCGACGCACGCGAAACTATTCAGCCGTCTCATAGCCTTTCCCATCAGGCGCGATAACTGTCACTTTCAAGATCCGCTCCGCCGCAGCAAAATCCTCTAACCGCATCACCACATCACCGCGCAACAGCGCTCCCATTCGACGCTCCGAAACATCCACCGCTCGCGCATAGTCCGCAGCGGAATGCAGCCGGTTCGACCGCGCCAACGCTTCGCGGATGACATTTGAGACAAGATGCTGCAGCTGCGATGAGCGCAGCTGATCCTGCTCCCGGTCCGTGTAGCCGTCGCTGGGCCGCCACTTGATGACTCGCTGTTTGCCAAAGAGTTGGTCATCGATTGCAAACGCTCTCGGAACATACCTGTCACTAGCCACGGCGTGACCCTATCGGGCGAATTCCACAACTCCGCGCTCATATGCGGCGAGCCACGTACGCCAAAAACGTACGTACGTTAAAAACGTACGTACGTTAAAAACGTATGCGCGTCTCCGCATCTATATGTGCGTGACCATCTCTAACGAACTACTTACTCGGCCGGCCAGGCCAAATATCGACACCGAGCCCATGCTCCAACCGCGCAAGCGTTTCAGCGTCCGGCCAGCTGGTGCCATCGAGGATTCCAACCAGCGTCGAGTGATTCATGCCGATGGAGGAGGCAACCGCTCGAAGCGTGCGTGTGCCGACGGCGGCACGGAGACGAATCGCGATCTGGCGTCCGACTTCGCCGACGGGGTCAGGCGAGGGGATTTCAGGCCACGGGGCGGGAGCGAGTTCGACCGGAGTCTTCCTGCTCGTCCGCGCCATAAATTCAGCGTAGAGGCGCGAACGGCTATCGGAGGTCACAAATGACTCCTGACATCGGCGTGTCTGTTCATTACAATGAACACAAGCACTACACTAGCCGACTTTTGCCAGAGGTCCGCATGGTTATTGAGAGATACACGCCCCAACTTGCCCACGCCGAGTGGCTGCGGGTGGCTGAGTTCGTGCGCGAAATCGTGGTTCAGTATGCGCCAGGCAGCGTGGGTGTGGCGAGGGACGCGCTCCGTCTTGTAGCGCAGTTATGCGTTTGGGGAGACAGACGCGCTATCCCCATCGGAGCCGAGACGATTCTCGACCCCGATGTCATAGAGAGATTCCTTCACGACGAACGGATGTCGAAGTCCCCAGCCGTGGCATCAAGGGACACCAGCCGGCTTCTGAAGGTGACGGCGGCGTTAATTTCCGCACAAAGCACGTTTAGTTCAATCCCCCGGGTCGGGACATTCCCTCTGCCGTACACCCTCGGCGACGAGCCAGAGCTGCTGAGTTGGGCAGCTCAGCAGACGACCCCGGAGAAGCGCCAGGCGGCTCACGCGATGTTGGGGTTATGTCGCGGCGCCGGCCTGCGCAAAGACGAGCTGCTGGAAGTGGTGGCGGGCGACGTGACGCGAGACTCACAAGGCATCGTTGTCGCGGTGCGAGGCAAATTCTCGCGAGTAGTTCCGGTCGATGAGACCTGGGCGGACGAAGTGGAACGCGGAATTGTTGATGTCCCGCGAGAGAGGATTCTTGTATTCCCCAACCGCCACTTGAGCAGACCGGAGGCGATCAAGAGCCTCTCTCGTAGCCGCGGGCAGCTTCGAGTCGTCTGCACCCGGCTGAGGAGTTCCTGGATCCGCGATCGCCTTCACCTTTCTGTGGGGACGCTCGTTCAAGGGGCTGGTTTCTCTAGCCCCCAGGCGCTTGATCCTTACTTTTCCGCTCTGAAGCCACTTGATGAGTCGCAGCTGCTCGAAGCATTGCGAGTTGGCCATTGAACGACGAAGAGTTCGGAGCGGACTTTGATGCCGAGGTCGACGACGTGTCCATGTTTTTCTCCGAAGAAGAGATCGTTGCTGGCTCGGGCAAGACCAACCCTTTCGCGACTGCCCAGATCGATCACGCTGCTAGACGGCTCGAACTTGCGAACGTTCTTCCCAAGTTTGCGGAATGGGACGAAACGGATCGCGTCTACCGTGGCGGCCGGAAGCCAGTGCTCGATGATCGCGCCATCATGATTGCCATTTTCCTCCTCCGAGCGGAGGGGACACCGCTTCACATCACGCAGATAGCGAACGTTTTCCGATACCGGCTCACTCGCGGGGCTGTGGAGCGGTTCGGACTCCCACGACAGCTCTGGTCGTCGACCATGGAAAAGGACATACGAAACTGGTACAACCGATCGGCCCGGAGTTTGCACCGCATTGTCGACAGGATGGACGCTTGGCCGGCCCGGCGAGGTCGGCACACCAGGTTGCAGCGCATCGAGCTCGCCAACCAGCGCAGCACTCTCGCAAGCCAGAATTTGCGACGTTTGAAGCACGAGCGGATGGACTGGTTCAGCAACGCGATGCTGGAGATGACTTTTCAGGCGCAACCAGCCCGACTACGAGGAAAATGGAGGGGCGGACTCACTGTCGATCAAACAGCCGTTCGGACTCTGAGTCAGTCTGGTCCCAGGCAAAAAGATTCCGGCGGGGCAGAGATTCCAAAACTCAACAGTGCTGGTGTCGAGATAGAGCGCTGGGTCACTGAAGTCGACGCTGCCTGGTATCCAAAGAAGGCGCCTCCGAGTGCCAACCACCAGCCACCGAAATCGCCCGCGCCTAAAGCGAAACACGGAGACGGAACCAAGGACAAAGGAGGGTTCAATTTTCCCTACGAGCTTGCCTATATGGCGAACATCACCATCATGACAAAGACCGTCTCGGGAAAGAACAAGCCAGCGGAGCATCCGATTCTCGCACTTGGCTTGTCCGTCGCCCCGCCAAATAAAGACGTTGCGGGGCAGACCGTCCGAGCAGTGCAGTCCATCGCCAATCGAGGGCACAACGTTCATCACCTCAGCTTCGACAGGGGCTACCGAGGTGTTGACAAGCTACTGAAGCCGCTTCGTGAACTCGGCGTCCCCGTGGTGATGGACTTCAAGAAAGATCAAGTCGGAATCAACGGAGGCTCCGGCGGTGCCATCCATGTCGAAGGAAAGCACTACTGCCCGGCCACACCAGAAAGGCTTCTAGAGGCGACCAGGAATTTTCGCGAAGACGAAATCGACTGGGATATTTGGCAGAACTATCTCAAAGAGCGAGTCGCGTATGAAGCACATCAACTGGAGAAACCAGATGAAAAGGAGCGCGTGCCGGTCAGCTGCCCCGCGCTCGGCCCCAGCGCGACAGTCAACTGCCCCATCCGTGAAGAACACCCTGGACGTTCCAAAACGTGGAAGTCCCGCCCCAAGGTCCTAAAAGCCAACATCCCGAAGGCTCTGCCGAAGATCTGCACGGCGAAGAAGTCAGTCAGCATCAACCTCCTGGACACGATCGAGCACCAGCAAATGCTGCGCTACGGGTCCGAGGAATGGGACGACCTCTACACCGCAGAACGCAATCTGATGGAGAGCTGGAACGGCATCCTCACCAACGGACCCGAACGGCTGTCACACCCAGCCGACCGCCGCATTCGCGGCCTCGCAGCGCAACAGTTCATCATCACAATGCTCGTCGTCTCCGCCAACCTTCGAAGAATCGCAACATTCCTCCAAGAAGAACGATTCGAGACACCGAAAAAGGTTTACCCGCGAGGAAGAGACATCCGCGGCGAAAGCACCTACGCAAACGCGAAACGACGTCCGCGGAAATCAGTGACCGAGATCGAGACGCCGTCTAGAACGTAAACCGATTTCCTTCAGTCGTTAATTTGAGTACCGCAACACAGCTCGATCCGGCCTGCCCGGATTCGGGCTTCTTGTCGTTTAAGCGGTCATTCGCGGATCTTTGATCGTCGAATTCCGTGCTCGTGGGGAGCAGAACGGCTGAAACGAGAAAAAGCCACCGATAATTCGGTGGCTTTTTCTATCGGGCTGAGATTCGAGAACAGAATTGTTAAGAATCGAGAGAAGCCCTCTGGCGGAACCGGTGGGATTTGAACCCACGGTGGGCTCAACACCCACACAACTTTTCGAGAGTTGCACCTTCGGCCGCTCGGACACGGTTCCGTCGACGATTGTAGTACAGCCTCGCGCGCTTCTCCGCATCGAGGCCGCTTGGGCGACATCCGCTGGTCCAGGAAAGCGCTCACAGGTTCTACACAGGCGCGGCATATCGCTCGCATAACGCCGAACCGCAGTGTGCAGTCATGAAGATTTCCCGTCCTGTGCTGATCAACGTCTCGTTGGCCATCGTCATTGCTGTCGCCATCGCTGGCAGCCTCATATTCCTGCTGCCGAAGTCTGCCGCGAGCAGCGAAGCGGATGCGACCCAGCTCACCACCACGGTGCAGCTCGGCGCTGTGAGCAGCACGATCACCGCGAGCGGATCCGTCGCCGCGAAGAGCGAAGTATCTGCCGACTTCGAGGTGTCTGGGACAGTCAAGGCCGTCGACGTCACCCTCGGCGAGACGGTGAAGAAGGGGCAGACGCTCGGAACGCTCGTCAAGGGCGACTTCGCGGATGCTCTCGCCGACGCCCAGGAAGACCTCGCCGACGCGTACGAGAGCGTCAGTGACGCGAACGAGTCGATCTCCGACGCCAAGTCCGACGCCAACTCGAGCAACGAGCAGACCGCATCGAGCGGCGAGCAGGCCCTCTCGAGCGCCGAAGACCAGCTCGACCAGGCCAACGACCAAGTCGACACCGCACTGGATGCCGTTGCCACGGCCCAGGATAACGTCGACGCGACCACGCTCAAGGCCCCGATCGCCGGACTCGTCATCGCCGTCACCGGCACAGTCGGCGGCTCGAGCGGCTCGAGCTCAGGCAGCTCCTCGGGCGCAAGCACCGGCGACACCACGACGTCGACCGGCTTCGTCACTATCGCTGACGTGTCCAAGATGACGCTCACCGCATCCATCGCAGAAGCTGACATCGCGGATGTCGCCGTCGGCCAAAGCGCGGACGTCACCTTCCTGGCACTGACCGACATCACCACGACCGCTACGGTCACGGCAGTGGCTCCGACGGCAACCGCGAGCAACTCGGTCGTCACCTACGCAACAACGATCACGCTCGACGAGATTCCGGACGGCCTGCGCCTCGGCCAGACCGCCGAGGTCACCATCACGACCGTGACGAGCGCCGATGACGCGCTGTACCTGCCAACCGCGGCCATCACGACCGCGACCGACGGCACCTCGACCGTCGACGTGATCGAAGACGACGACACCACGACCACCACCACGGTCGAGCTCGGCGTCGTCGGCGACGAAGGCACCGAGATCACCTCCGGCCTCGAAGAGGGCCAGACGGTGGTGCTCGGAACGGTCGCCGCCACCACCGACGACACCAGCACCGACACCGGAAACACCGGCGGCTTCGGCGGCCAGGGCGGAACCACCGGCGGCTTCGGCGGCGGCGGAACCGGTGGAGCTCCCACCGGCGGATTCCCCGGCGGCGGACAGTGAGTTCGGTAACGAGCCAGGGAAAGCGCGAACCGATGAACTACGTTCTCGAACTCGACGACATCAACCAGGTCTACGGAACCGGCGACGCCGCAGTACACGCCCTCCGCGGCATCGACCTCCAGGTCGAATCCGGCGACTACGTCGCGATCATGGGGCCGTCGGGTTCAGGAAAGTCCACGCTGATGAACCTGCTCGGCTGCCTCGACATCGCCTCGAGCGGCACCTATTCGCTCGCCGGTCACGACGTCGCAACGCTCACCGAAAACGAGCTGGCAAGGGTGCGCAACCGCGAGATCGGCTTCGTCTTCCAGTCGTTCAACCTCGTGCAGCGGATGACGGCGCTCGCGAACGTGGAACTCCCGCTCGTCTACGGCGGGGTCGGTAAAACGGAACGCCGCCAGCGCGCGCTCGAGGCACTCGACCGGGTCGGACTCTCCGCTCGAGCGAGCCACGAACCGCAGGAGCTCTCGGGTGGCCAGCAGCAGCGCGTCGCCATCGCTCGCGCACTCGTCACCAACCCGACACTCGTGCTCGCCGACGAACCGACCGGAAACCTCGACAGCACCTCGACCGACGAGATCCTCGCGATTTTCGACTCGCTCGCTGAACAGGGCCGCACGATCGTCATCATCACGCACGAAGAACCCGTCGCCGAGCGCGCCCACCGTGTACTCAAGATCAGCGACGGACTCATCGTTTCTGACCGCCTCACCTCGCACGAGCGCAATTCGCGCCAGAAAATTGGAGCGTCAGCGTGAGCTTCTTCGAAATAATGCGGTCGGCGCTTCGCGGCGTCACCGCCAACAAACTGAGGTCGACCCTCACCCTGCTCGGCGTCATGATCGGCGTTGGCTCGGTCATCCTGCTGCTCGCGGTCGGAAACGGTTCTGCCCAGGAAGTCCGCGACGCCATTTCGAGCCTCGGCACCAACACCATCACCGTTCGGGCAAGCTCGGGCGGCGGCCAGGACTCGACCACGACCGGCAGCTCCACCAAGGAGATCACCACGACGGTCGCCGACCAGCTCGCCGATGCGAGCCTCGGCCACGTCGAAGCTGTGGTTCCCCAGGTGAGCACGAGCCTCACGATCTCGTCGACGACGGTCTCGTCCGACAGCGTCAGCGTGATCGGCACGACTCCCGGCTACTTCGACGTCGGAACCGCCGAGATCGCCAGCGGAAGCGCGTTCACGGATGCCGACGTCACGACGGCAGCGAAGGTCGCGGTGATCGGGCAGACGCTCGCCACCACGCTCTACCCGACCGGGTCGGCCCTCGGCCAGACGATATCGATCGACGGTTCACCGTTCACCGTCGTCGGAATTCTCGCCAGCCAGAGCAGCTCGGGCATCAGCGACACGAACTCCGTCGCAATCGCCCCGATCTCCCGGGTGCAGCGCTCGTACACCGGCTTCGGCGCGGTCTCGACGCTCACGGTCGAGGCGATTGACTCCGACTCGG
>Ga0247815_10000202_pt1 | contig 47047 bp, 39 predicted proteins | sample UWRJL194509B1_FD_181014 | JGI IMG/M metagenome (GOLD analysis project Ga0247815, IMG submission 181014) | Plant litter microbial communities from Arlington Agricultural Research Station in Wisconsin, United States - UWRJ-L194-509B-1 | ecosystem: Environmental > Terrestrial > Plant litter >... | reverse complement strand
CGAAACTATCAACTGGAAACCTAAGTCTACTGGTGAAGGACGTTTTGGAAATTGGTTAAAAAATGCCAACGACTGGAACTTATCTCGTTCTAGATATTGGGGAATTCCGTTGCCAATTTGGAGAACAGAAGATAAAAAAGAAGAAGTTCTTATTGGTTCTGTTGAAGAATTGTACAATGCGATTGAAAAATCGATCGAAGCCGGTTTTCAAAAAGAAAATCCGTTTAAAGGTTTTGAAATCGGAAACATGGCTGAATCAAATTATGATTTAGTTGATTTGCACAAAAATGTAGTGGATCAAATTACTTTAGTTTCGGCTTCAGGCCAGCCAATGAAACGTGAAAGCGATTTAATTGATGTTTGGTTTGATTCGGGAGCAATGCCGTACGCCCAATGGCATTATCCTTTTGAGAATAAAGATAAAATTGACGAGAATAAAGATTTCCCTGCGAATTTCATCGCGGAAGGTGTCGATCAGACTCGTGGATGGTTCTACACGTTACATGCTATCGGAACTTTGGTTTTTGATAAAGTAGCGTATAAAAATGTAGTTTCGAATGGTTTGGTTTTGGATAAAAACGGACAAAAAATGTCGAAACGTTTAGGAAACGCGACAGATCCTTTTGAAACAATTGCAGAATACGGTCCTGATGCCACACGCTGGTATATGATTTCAAACGCAAATCCGTGGGACAACTTAAAATTTGACATTGAAGGAATTGCTGAGGTGCGTCGTAAATTCTTCGGAACTTTATATAACACCTATTCATTCTTTTCGCTATATGCAAATATTGATGGATTTACATACGCTGAAGCGGAAATTCCGTTAAACGAAAGACCTGAGATCGATCAGTGGATTATTTCAGAACTGAATACTTTAGTTAAATTTGTTGACGAATGTTACGAAGATTATGAGCCAACAAAAGCTACAAGAGCGATTTCTGAATTCGTTCAGGAGAATTTGAGTAACTGGTATGTTCGTTTGTGTCGTCGTCGTTTCTGGAAGGGAGAATATGCTCATGATAAAATTGCTGCTTACCAAACACTTTATACTTGTCTGTTAACGATCAGTAAATTAAGTGCGCCGGTCGCTCCTTTTTTCATGGATAAATTGTACCGAGATTTAACAGCTTCAACACAAACTGAGAGTTTTGCCAGTGTTCACTTGGCTGAATTTCCAAAATTTGTCGAAAACTTTGTTAATAAAACGTTAGAAAGCAAAATGCAGAAGGCGCAGACCATCTCATCTTTGGTTTTGTCGCTTCGTGCAAAAGAAAAAATCAAAGTACGCCAGCCTTTGCAAAAGGTAATGATTCCGGTACTTGACGAGAATCAGAGAGTAGAAATTAAAGCTATTGCCGACCTTGTAAAAGCGGAAGTAAACGTGAAAGAGATCATACTTTTAGATGATGATTCAGGTATTCTGGTGAAGCAGATCAAACCTAATTTTAAAACGTTAGGACCTCGTTTTGGAAAAGATATGGGCCTGATTTCCAAAGAAATACAAGCTTTTTCTGCAAGCCAGATTAATCAGTTGGACAGAGAAGGTACGTTGGATATTGTTATTGCAGGAAATAGTGTAACTTTATCCTTAGAAGACGTCGAAATAACATCTCAGGATATTGAAGGATGGCTGGTAGCAAACTCTAACGGAATTACAGTTGCGCTTGACATCACAATATCAGAAGAATTGAAAAACGAAGGAATCGCAAGAGAATTAGTAAACAGAATTCAGAATATCCGTAAAGATTCAGGATTTGAGGTTACAGATAAAATTAAGGTACAAATTAAAAGAAACAATCTTTTAGAAGAGGCGGTTTCAAAAAATGAAGATTACATCAAATCAGAGACATTAACAGATAGCTTGGTTTTTGTGGAGGCTTTAGAAAACGGCACAGAAATTGAGTTTGATGATATTAAAACAACGATATTAATTTCAAAATAATATAAATACCATGGTAGATGAAATTACAAGATACTCAGACGCTGATTTAGCAGAGTTCAAAGAAATAATTCAAAATAAAATACAAAAAGCACAAGCCGATCTGGACTTAATAAAAAGTGCTTATATGAATGATTTAAATAACGGGACAGATGATACTTCTCCAACTTTCAAAGCGTTTGAGGAAGGAAGCGAAACAATGTCTAAAGAAGCAAACTCTCAGTTGGCTATCAGACAGGAAAAGTTTATACGCGATCTGAAAAATGCACTATTCCGTGTTGAAAATAAAACATATGGTATTTGCAAAGTAACAGGTAAATTAATCAGCAAAGAAAGACTGAAAATCGTTCCTCATGCTACAATGAGTATCGAAGCTAAAAACTTGCAGAGATAAACAAACCCTCTACTAGATAAAAAATAAGCGCTCCTTTTAGGGGCGTTTTTTTTGTTTAATGTTTGTTGAATAGCGAAGTATAATGGATTTGCTAATTTTGAGAGATTTTAATTATAATACTATATTTATCCTCTAAAATCAACTGCTGTTTTTTGTAAGAATTTAAAAAAGCATCTGATTTAGCATTAAAAAATAATATTAAAGTAAAACTGTTCTTGAGTAGGACAGTTTTACTTTAAATTAAAGAGATTTAAGCAAGATTTTTTTCAAGCTCTAATTTGTGCTTTCTTAAAACGGCTCTTGTCATTCCCAGATTTGCCTTAGTAGAATCTGCAGCAAGGTAAATCATGAATTTTTTGTTGGGAGAAATGTCGATAATGTGAATTTGATTGGAAAGTGTAATCAAAATATCTTCAATATCCTGTTTTAAGTTCAAAGCCTTCACAGCGCTTAATTTGGCTTTTACTACTTCCAGATTATAAGCGGCTGCCAATTCAGGATCAAAGCCCGGATCGACAGTTACGTTGCCATAACTTAATCCTGTTTCAATTTCAGTTACTGCTACAGCTATAAAGCCATTTACGTTGGTTTTTATTTCATTTAAAAACACGTTTAAAAAATCGTTACTCATAGTTCGTTGGGTTTGTTGTTAATAGATTTATGTTATTTCAATAGGGAATTTTTGCTGAGTTCAGAAGCGACTTCGTCAGTAGAACGCATTAGTAAGCCTAAATTGCTGCCGTCTCTGGAGAAAGCGACTATGAAGTTGGTGCCGCTGATTTTATTGCCAATTACAACTCCATCAGAAGTTTTTAAGAAAAGCTGTTTTAATGATCCTTTGTCCAGATCAATTAAAAATTTCTCGCTCATTGATAAAATTGCGGCACTCATTGCTGCGATACTGTCTCCGTAGTCTAAATGAAGGGATGTGATTAATTTTCCTTTTCCGTTTAAAATTAAAGCAGCTGTAGATTTAGTATTCACTAAAAAATCGTTTAGAGTAGTTGTAATTTCATTCATAATTTGTAGGATTTGGTATTGATGTTAAAAGCCCCATGTTTTTGGCAGTTACTAAGAATAATTATTGCTAATATTCCTAAACAACTGTTAATTTTTGTTAACAAATATAAATTAAATTATGTATCATTGTAATATCAAATCATAATAATTTTATTTTTTCACTATAAATAACTTACACTATGGCTAAAGTGCTGAAATTCAAAGATGTGAACTCTGACGTTGAAAGTAGAATGAAAGAGTTCGAAAAAATCCGTGTTAAATTTAAATCTGATTTAAAAAAAGGCGAAGCAAAAAAAGCAGCGTCCGGAAAAGAAGGGAAAGGCATTTTTAAATCTATCTCAGATTTTTTTGCCGACAGTCCCAAGACACCGGCCAAACCTGTAGAAAAAAAATAAACTTTGCTGTATTATAAGTTAAACTGATATAATTAGTTTTATTACGAAAGAATTAACGCTCCCAGAGGGGCGTTTTTTTTGATTTAATTGTTACTTTTGCCCATCAAAATTTTATAAAATGTCATTACGAAAAGCGTATCTCCTTATATTTTTAGTTTTAATTGTTGACCAACTTTCAAAAATCTATGTAAAAACAAACTTTACTTTAGATAGGGGAAGTAATGAGATATTGATATTCGATTGGTTCAGAATTCATTTTATTGAGAATGAAGGAATGGCTTGGGGTACAAAAATACCGGGAGAATACGGAAAATTAATTTTGACTGTTTTTAGGATTTTTGCCGTAGTAGGAATTGGATACTGGCTGGCTGACTCCATAAAAAAACGCCATTCTAATTATTTAATCGTTTCTATTGCATTAATTTTTGCGGGAGCTGCAGGAAATATAATCGATTCTGTTTTTTACGGAGTTATATTTAATGACAGTCACGGTCAGGTGGCGACACTTTTTTCGAATGAACCCTATGGAACATGGTTTCATGGTTTAGTAGTCGATATGTTTTATTTTCCTATTTGGGAAGGTAAACTGCCAACCTGGATTCCTTATTTTGGAGGCAAGGATTTCCTGTTTTTTAATGCTATCTTTAATGTTGCCGATATGGCGATTTCTACAGGAGTTGGAATTTTATTGTTTTTTAATAAAAGGGCTTTTCCTAAAACAAACTAATTATTAAAATATATGTTAGAGAACTACAGGAATAATAAATCGCATTTTGCTATTAGAACTGTAATTTTCTGCTGTATTGTTTTCTGTTTTATCTTGTTCAGTGTTTTCTTTGTTGATAATAATCAAAGATCTTGTCTTGGTTCACCGGGTCTTTTGCCGTTTGCATTTATAGGCTTTCCGTTAATTACTATTTTCCTTGTGTTAGATTTGATTGTTTTGGCTTTTTTAAAAGCGTTCAATTGGGAAAAATTACTAATAAATCTCGGTCTGTTTTTAAGCATGATTTTCTTTTTCTATATCATTTATTGATAAAATTCTTTTCATTCGGAGTTTTTGTATTTAATAGTCTTTAGAAATGTTATTTTTACCATACAAAAACCAAACTCATGCAAAGTCCGTCTTTTTCTATTTATGATGCATCTGCAGGTTCAGGAAAAACCTATACTTTGGTCAAAGAATATCTTAAAATTATTCTTTCCTCTTCTAAAAATGATGCTTATCGTAATATCCTGGCCATCACTTTTACCAATAAAGCGGTTCATGAAATGAAAAGCCGTATTGTGGGGAGTTTGTCTGAGTTTGCCAAAGACGAACCTTCGGCGAAAGCCACAGAATTAATGGAAGATTTGTCTCGTGATACAGGTCTTTCGATTATTAAAATCAAAACAAAATCGCAGAGTATTATCAAGCACTTAATTCATAATTATGCTGCGTTTGATATTTCTACCATTGATAAATTTACGCATAAAGTGATTCGTGCCTTTGCGCATGATCTAAATTTACCCATGACCTTTGAAGTTACGCTGGATACTGAAAATTTATTGGTAGAAGCTGTTGATGCTATTATTGCCCAAGCCGGACAAGATGAAACATTGACAAAATTGCTGATTGATTTTACGATGGAAAAAACCGATGACGACAAAAGCTGGGATGTTTCGCGTGAAATTTTAGAAACAGGACGTTTCGTTTTGAATGAAAATAACAGAAATGAAATTTCGCATTTTCAGGATAAATCGATTGAAGAGTTTGTCGAAATAAAAAAGAAAATGCTCATTCTATGTAAAGAATTAGAAGCTGAAAATGAACTTTTTGCGACAGAAGCTCTTTCTTTGATCGATAAAAACGGAATCGATTTGAAGTCTTTTTCAAGAGGTACTTTCCCAAATCATTTAGAAGGAATTCGAGATGGAAAATTCAATCCCAGAAATAAAACTTTTCATGAATTTGATGATATTGCGATTAATAAAACAGCAAAAGACAAAGCTTTAATCGAAAATATTATTCCTGAACTGCTGCAGATATTAGCCAAGATTTACAAAAACTTCGAAAAGAGAGATTTTTACAAAGCTTTTTTAAAAAATATAACACCACTGTCTTTGCTGAATACAGTTAGTAATGAGCTGGCAAAAATTCAGTCAGAACAAAATATTTTGTCAATTTCTGAATTCAATGCTATTATTCACCGCGAGATTCAAAACCAGCCGGCACCTTTTATTTATGAACGTCTGGGTGAGCGTTATCGTCATTTTTTTATTGATGAATTTCAGGATACATCTGAAATGCAATGGCAAAATTTGATTCCCTTAATAGATAATTCCCTTTCGGGATTGGATGATTTGGGGAATAAAGGCACTTTAATGATTGTGGGCGATCCCAAACAGTCTATTTATCGTTGGCGCGGCGGAAAAGCAGAACAATTTATTGAATTGAGCAAGGATATAAATCCGTTTAATAATCCGGATAAGGCAATCAGGCATTTAGATACTAATTATAGAAGTTACAGCGAAGTAATTGATTTTAATAATGCTTTTTTTAAATTGATTTCGACTGAATTTACTAATGAAGATTATAAGGATTTATATGAGAATCACAGTTTTCAGAATTCAAATGCTAAAAAAGGCGGCTACGTAAATATTTCATTTCTACCTATAATCGAAAAAAATGATTTTGCAGATGACGAAGAAGTAGTCGAAAAATCAGATTTGTATGTTTTGGCAACTTTGAATACCATTCAGAAAGTACTTCGCCAAGGTTTCGAATATAAAGATATCGTTATTCTAACACGAAAAAGAGGTCAGGGAATTGATATTGCCAATTATCTTACCGAGCAAAAAATACCGCTTTTATCTTCAGAAACATTAATGATTCAAAACGCTACGGAAGTTCGCCTGATTATTCATTTACTGAAATATTTAAACAATAGCGCCGATTTAGAATCGAAAGCTAATTTTCTTCATTTTTTGGCTGTTAATGCAGCAATTGAAATGCCAATTCATGATTTTATTGCCGACGGAATGGCTCAAAAATTAGAAATTGCTTTTGAAAAATGGCTTTTGAGGTTTGATGTTTCAATGTCTTTTGAAAATGTTCGAAAAAAATCTTTGTATGAAGCAGTAGAAATTATCATTTCTAAATTTGTACTTCCTACGGAGGGAAATGCATATGTGCAGTTTTTTTTAGATATCGTGCTGGAAAGAGATATTAAAAATCAGGCTGGTATCGCTGATTTTTTGAATTATTGGGATAAAAATGCGGAGAAATTCAGTATTCCTTCGCCCGAAGGAAATAACGCTGTGAGAATTATGACCATTCATAAATCAAAAGGTTTAGAATTTCCTGTCGTCATTATGCCTTTTGCAGAAGAAGATTATAATAGAAAGCCAAAAGATAAATTGTGGCTCGATACAGAAGAAGGGGATTTGGGTGTTCCAAAAGCTTTAATTGATAACAGCAGTGCAGTTGAAGGTTTTGGAGAAAATGCTTCGGCAGTTTTTAACCTAAAAAAACAAGAAGAACTGCTGGACAATATAAATGTTTTATATGTGGCATTAACCCGTGCTGAAGAGCAATTGTATATTATTTCTCAATCTTTAAAAGAACGAAAAGACGGAGAATTCCCGAATAATATGGCTTCTTTTTTTATTAAATATTTAATTCATCATGGAAATTTTGATCCTGAAAAACTAGAATATGAATTTGGGAATAAAACAAAACTTTCTGCGCCCGGAAAGGTGGTCGATCTGGTGAAAACAATTCCGGTTGTTTCAGAAGTTTTAAATCCAAAAAATATAAAAATAGCCCAGCGTGAAGCTTTAATGTGGGGGACACATCAGCAGGAAGCGATTTCCTATGGAAATATTGTTCATGAAATTTTGGCCTTCGTAAAGGATAAATCAGATATCGATCTTGCAGTTACAAAAGCGCTTGAAAATGGTTTGATTACTTTTGATCAGGTCGATTTGGTTCTTAAAACACTTTACGAAATTGTGAATCACCCTGAATTAATTATTTGTTTTGATGGAAATTATAACGTTTTGAATGAGCAGACAATCGTTCAAAAACAGGGAAAAATTTTAAAACCAGACCGAATTGTAATAACTCATAATCGAGAGGCCTATCTTTTAGATTATAAAACAGGTGCCATAAATCCCAAATACAGGCATCAAATTCAAGAATATCAAGATGCCATTGAGGATTTAGGATACAAAGTGTTAAAAAAGGCATTGGTGTATATAGGAACAGAAATCGATGTAGTAAATTTGTGAAAAAATTAATCAGATGTTAAAGAATAACAGGGCTTAAATTTTGCTAAATTGTTAATTTTTAACGTTTTAAATATAATAAAATGTACGGTAAAATTAAAGAACATCTGCAAAGTGAGCTGCAGACGATTGAAGAAAATGGGATTTTTAAAAAAGAACGTATTATAACTTCTGCGCAAGATGCAGAAATTACAATTTCTACAGGCGAAAAAGTTTTAAACTTTTGTGCTAATAATTACTTAGGACTTTCATCACATCCGGAAGTAGTTCAGGCAGCAAAAGATGCCATGGATACCCACGGTTTCGGAATGTCATCTGTCCGTTTTATCTGTGGTACACAAGACATTCACAAAACATTAGAGAAAAAAATTGCTGAATTCTACGGCACGGAAGATACTATTTTGTATGCAGCGGCCTTTGATGCTAACGGAGGCGTTTTCGAGCCTTTGTTAGGTGAGAATGATGCTATTATTTCAGATAGTTTAAATCACGCTTCTATTATTGATGGGGTTCGTTTGTGTAAAGCGGCTCGTTATCGCTATGAGAACAGCAATATGGAAGATTTAGAGCAGCAATTAATTAAAGCAACTGAAGCAGGTACACGTTTTAAACTAATTGTTACTGATGGTGTTTTTTCTATGGATGGCGTGGTTGCTCCACTGGATAAAATCTGCGATCTGGCTGATAAATATGATGCTATGGTAATGGTAGATGAATGCCATGCTGCCGGATTTATTGGTGCTACCGGAAAAGGTACGCTTGAAGCAAAAGGCGTCATGGGAAGAGTTGATATTATTACCGGAACGCTTGGTAAAGCTTTAGGCGGCGCAATGGGTGGTTATACTACGGCAAAGAAAGAAATCATCGAATTATTACGTCAGCGTTCAAGGCCTTACTTGTTCTCTAATTCGCTGGCGCCGGCTATTGTTGGGGCTTCAATAAAAGTTTTTGAATTATTAGAAAAAGACACTTCATTAAGAGATAAATTAGAGTGGAATACCAATTATTTTAAAAACGGTATGAAAAATGCCGGTTTTGATATTATTGATGGTGATTCTGCAATAGTTCCGGTAATGCTATATGATGCAAAATTATCTCAAACCATGGCGAATGAACTTTTAAAAGAAGGTATTTATGTAATTGGATTCTTCTTTCCTGTTGTTCCCAAAGAAAAAGCAAGGATACGAGTGCAGCTTTCAGCGGCGCATACTAAAGAGCACTTAGACAAGGCTATAAGCGCTTTCGTAGTTGTCGGTAAAATGTTAAAAGTTATATAATTTCCACTTTGGTCAAATTTTTGTAGGTTTTTTTTAACATTTCATTTTGTATTTAAAAAATTTGGTGTTACTTTTGCTAGTAATTAACTAAATTGTAATTAAAAAAATTAAGTATGAAACATCTTAACAAACTTTTAGTTGCTGTGATGATGGTGATGGGTTTAAGTTCTCACGCACAAGACAGTAACAATCCATGGGCTATCTCTTTTGGAGTTAATGCCATTGACACTAGAACCAGTTCTGGTGCAGGTAGTGGATTTTTCGATCAACATTTTTCGCAGCCATTCGCTGTAAAAGACAACTGGAACATCCTTCCTTCATTATCTTACATTGGTGTAAATAGATACGTTGGTAGTGGATTCTCTGTAGGTTTACAAGGGTCTGTAAACAAAATTGATAAATTGGTAACTTTTGCTCCAACTGCTCCAGGGCATGATGGAAGAGGAAACATTGTAACCAATCCTGGTGATTTGATGTATTATGGAATTGATGCTACTATTAAATATAGCTTCCAAGAATTAATCAAATCTAAAGTAATTGATCCTTCGTTATCTGTTGGTGGAGGTTATACTTTCTGGGGAGATACTAGTTTTGGAACAGTTAATCCAGGTGCTGGTTTGACTTTCTGGTTTACAGATGCTATTGGTCTTGAACTTGCTACAAAATACAAATGGGCAGTTGCTTCGGATGACACTGCTACTGGTGATAGAGGAGTTTTCCAACACACTGCTGGTCTAGTTTTCAAATTCGGAGGTAAAGATACTGACGGAGACGGAATCTACGATAAAGATGATGCTTGTCCAGATGTTGCTGGTTTGAAACAATTCAACGGATGTCCTGATACTGACGGAGACGGAATCGTTGACGGAAGTGATGCTTGTCCAGATGTATTTGGTTTAGCTGCATTAAACGGATGTCCTGATACTGACGGAGACGGAATTGCTGATAAAGATGATGCTTGTCCAGATGTTGCTGGTTTAGCTGCTTTAAAAGGTTGTCCAGATGCTGACGGTGATGGTATTGCTGACAAAGATGACAAATGTCCTACAGTTGCTGGTCCTAAAGAAAATGGTGGTTGTCCTTTCTTAGACGCTGACAAAGATGGTGTTTTAGACAAAGATGACGATTGTCCTACAGTTGCTGGTCCAGCTAGTAACAGAGGATGTCCTGAAGTTACTTCTGAAGCATTAGAAGATCTTAAAGTTCAAGCTAGAGCAATCTACTTTAACTCAGGAAAAGCTACTTTTAAAACTGGTGACAAAGAAACTCCAGCTAGATTAGATGCTATTAAAGAAATTCTTAAAAACTATCCAAACGCGAAATTCAGTATTGAAGGTCACACAGATAGCGATGGTTCTGACAAATTGAACCAAAAACTTTCTGAAGACAGAGCTGCTGCTGTAATGAACGCTTTGATCGAAAGAGGAGTAAATGTTGATAACTTAGTTTCTAAAGGTTTTGGTGAGTCTCAACCAGTTGCGAGTAACAAAACTCCTGCAGGTAAAGCACAAAACAGAAGAACTGAAATCAAACACATCGGTTCTAAATACCAAGGTAAACTATAATTTACTTTTGTAAATAAATACTAAAAGCCATTCTTAATTGAATGGCTTTTTTTATTTTTATCAAATGATAAATACGTCCTTTCTCGGAAAAATAGCAACTGTTATAATTCAGGATTATGCAGCAAGGCTTGCTGAAACCACAATCATATTACCCAATAAAAGAGCCAAAGTTTTTTTAATTGAAGCTCTGAAAAATGAAATCAAAGACACTATTCTTTGTCCGGAAATTATTAGTATTGAAGATTTTGTGCAAGATGTGGCTTCAATTCGATCAGTAGATTCAATCGAACTTTTGTTTGAATTTTATGAAGTTTATCTTTCTGTCACAGAAAAACAAAATCAGCAGTCATTTGAATTATTTGCCAATTGGGCAAAAACACTTTTACAGGATTTTAATGAAATAGACCGCTATCTTTTAGATCCTTTACATGTTTTATCTTATTTGAAAGATATTGAAGATATCAAGAAGTGGGGAATTGAAGTTGAAAACAAAACCAAGCTATTAGAAAATTATATCGATTTCTGGAAATTACTGCCTTCATATTACGATGCATTATACAATCACTTATTAAATAAATCTATTGGATACCAAGGTTTAATTTATAGAGAAGCGGTAAACAATCTGAATCACTTTTCGAATACCATTTCAAATCAAAATTTTGTTTTTGCAGGATTTAACGCTTTAAATGCAGCGGAAGAAAAAATTGTGCAGCATCTTTTGGCTCTTGATCAGGCAAGAATTTATTGGGATGTTGATCAAACATTTCTAAATGATCCTTATCATGATGCAGGACTTTTTGTTAGACGATTTAAAGAAAGCTGGAAACATTATAAATCAAATGTGTTTGAATGGATTGTAGATGACTTTTCGCAGTCTAAAAATATTCAGGTAATAGGGACTCCCAAAACTATTGGTCAGGCAAAGCTGGCAGGAAGTATAATAGAAACGATTATCAATGAAAAACAGGCAGCATCTCTGGATAAAGTAGCGATTGTTCTTGGGGAAGAAAATTTATTAATGCCAGTGCTGTATGCATTGCCATCATCAGTTGGTGCTTTGAATATTACAATGGGATATTCTGGCAAAAACAACCCTTCACAGATTTTAATTGCAAAATTATTTAAAATGCATACCAATGCTCTTTCAAGAAAAGGCGGCAGTTATGTTTTTTATTATAAAGATGTGCTTGATATTTTAACTCATCCTTTGGTAGAACCTTATTCTAATGCCGGAAATTTAGTTAAAATTATCAAAGAAAATAATTACACCTTTATTACCCATAACCGGATAATAGAACTCAATTCAAATTCGTCAAAATTATTTAATCTGTTGTTTCAGAAATGGGAAAACGGCTCAATTGCTGTTCTTGAGAATATTTCGTCGCTTTTACTTTTGATCAAGGAAAACTTCAGTAATGATAATGAAGAAGAAAAAATTGCCAAAGCTTTTGTTTTTGCTGTTTTTAAAGTCATTAATAAACTGATCAACTATTATTCACAACATCATCATATTGATAATATTGATACGCTTCATGCCATATATAAACAGATTATAGATGTTGCAGAAGTTTCTTTTGAAGGAGAACCTTTGCGAGGGCTTCAGATTATGGGAGTTCTTGAAAGTCGTGTTTTGGATTTTGATACGGTAATTGTGACTTCTATGAACGAAGGAAAATTTCCTGCTGGGAAGTCCCAAAATTCATTTATTCCGTATGATGTGAAAAGAGAATTGGGATTGCCAACTTTTAAGGAAAAAGATGCTATTTACACTTATCACTTTTATCATTTATTGCAAAGAGCCAAAAACATCTATTTGATTTATAATACTGAAAATGATGGATTAGATGCCGGCGAACGCAGTAGGTTTATAACGCAGTTAGAAGTTGAAAAACAGCCGCAACACAATCTTACTTTTGATATTTACAATCCTGTTTTGCCTGCTACAGCTTATCAGCCTATGGTGATTCCTAAATCAGAAGCGGTTATGAGCCGCTTAAAAGAAATTGCGGCTGCTGGTTTTTCTCCTTCAGCTTTGACGAGCTACATTAGAAATCCGATTGAATTTTACTTTCAAAAAATACTTCGAATTCGTGAAGTTGAAGAAGTGGAAGAAAATATTGCATTGAATACACTGGGAACGATCATTCACGAAACCTTAAAAGCATTATACGATCCTTTTGTGGGCAGGTTTATTGCTGAAACTGATATTGAAAACTGTTTCAAATTATTGGATAATGAAGTTCTGAAACAATTTAAATTGGTTTATAAAGAAGGTGAAATTAAAAAAGGTCGTAATCTTTTAGCTTTTGAAGTTGCCAAGCGTAATGTTTCGAATTTCCTTAAAATAGAATTAGAATTGATCAAAAGCGGAGACGCAGTTCAAATCATTGCTTTAGAAGAAACTTTTCAGCGTGAGCTAAATCATCCAGGGCTGCCTTTTCCGGTTTTAATAAAGGGAAATGTGGACCGAATTGAACTACGCAACGGAAAAATAAGAATCATTGATTATAAGACTGGAAAAGTTGAAAAGGGAAATGTTGTACTTAAATCATGGAACGGATTGACTCAGGACCTTAAAAACGATAAAATTATTCAGGTTTTGGCATATGCTTTCATGTTTCAGGAAAAAGCAAAAGGAATTCCGATAGAAGTGGGTATTATTTCGTTTAAAAATTTGAAATCTGGCTTTTTGCCATTCGGGTTTAAGGAAGATAAAGATTTAGATATGACAGTATCACAGGAAATATTACATCATTATTTAGAAGAGATTGTGGTTTTGCTAAACGAGATTTTAGACGCTGCTATTCCTTTCGAAGAAAAAATCAATTAACATGAGAAAGTTATCGAACATATTCGAGTTTTTTAAAACTACGCTGGTTATTAATCTGGCAGTTTGTGCAATTGCTGTTTTGCTCGGTGGTTTAGATTCTTTTTTTATAATGTTTTTGAGCTTAGGTTTTTTCGTGAGCGTTGCCTTTAAAGAAGTGTATCGCAAAAATGAATATTTATTTTATGACAATAATGGTATTTCAAAAATCAAGCTTTTATTAGGAACTTATTTTTTTACCTTTTGCGCGACAGTTTTGATCGGTTTAATTGTTTTTTTAATAAAAAAAATATTTTGAAAAAGCACATTTTAGAAGTCGACGGAATTCAGAAAAAGTGCGGTGAAAAAACAATACTTTCTGATATTTACCTGAAATGTGAAACTTCAGAAATAATTGGTTTATTGGGGAGAAACGGTTCCGGAAAATCAACTTTATTGAAAATTATTTTCGGACTTGTTAGTGCTCCAAATAAATGCATTCGGATCGATGGTCTTTCAAAAAATAATTCTAAAGTAACATCAGAAGAAATTAGTTATCTGCACCAAGAACAATTTATTCCGAATCATTTATCGGTACAAAAGGTAATTTCATTATCTATAGATAAACAAAACAGGGCAATATTCTGTGAAGATGAATTTATAAAGGCGCTCTTAAATAAAAAAGTTAAGCACTTGTCCAGCGGTGAATTACGTTATCTGGAAATTAAAATGGTGCTTTTTAATTCGTCAAAATTTGTTTTGTTAGACGAACCTTATAATGGGCTGTCTCCAAAAATGGCAGCCATTGTAAATGAAATGATAAAAATCAATTCGTACAAAAAAGGAATTATCGTAACCGATCACAATTATCAGAATATAATTGATGTTGCAACACGCTTAGTTTTAATTAAGAATGGTAAGCTGCACAGCATCAGTAATAAAGAAGAACTTGTTGCAAAAGGCTATTTAGTTTCTTTGTAAGATATTTTTAACTGAATATTTTTTTAAAAAATCCTTTTTTTTCTCGCTCCTGCGTAGGAATAGTATTGATGCTTCCGTTCTCAAAACGAAATCTTCTAAACTTCATCAGCTTCACATTTAAGTCAAATCGTAATTCTTCAACAGTTTTCATAGGATTAATTTTTTTGCAAATTTATGAAAAACTTCTATCAAAAGAGATTTGTGGCAAATGTTAATTTTCGAATTGAATTTAATGGAATAAAATATTTGAATTTGCTGCAAATCCCTTTTTTCTGTTAATTATTATTGCATATTTTATTTTAAAAATTGCTAAAAATTACGCTATAAATAAAAGTGATTCAGATAGTTATAAAACGGTGTTTTTTTAACAAGTGTTTATCGGGCAATTCTTTTAATAAAAATAACTTTGGACTTTCTTAACAAATCAAATAAGCGATATGATTGATTTAAATACACTGGTTGAAGAGACCGGAGCTGAGTCTGGATTAAGTTTTAATATAGACGGAATTCTGCTTGAATCTGTAAATTTAGAATATGATGGAAACGTGGCCGCAATGATTGGAATGATCCTGAAAATGAGTTTGGAGATGTCTGAAGATCTTGATAACGGCGATCTTAAGCAAATTATGATTAAGAATAACGACGGAATTGTAGTGGCAAGCAAGGATCAGGATGATAATTGTATTGCACTGCTTTCTAAAGATACCAGCAAAATGGGTCTTTTGCTTAGAAAAATGGAAACGATTTTCAATAATTAATTTAAATATAATTTAAAACATGTCAGATTTTTTACAGAATTTTCAAAATGATTTAAGAGAAAATATTAACGGATTTATTGCTGTGTCAGTAACTGAAGTTGAGACAGGAATGTCGTACTGTTCTCTTTCTTTAAATCCAAATTTTGACCCGGAATTAGCATCTGCTTATAATTTAGAAGTTGTAAAAGCAAAATTAAGCGCTATTAAAGCTTTAGGGTTAGATCAAAAAATCAATGACATTTTAATCACGTTAACAGATCAGATCCATATCATAGATGTTTCTGAAGATGGGAAATACTTTATCTATTTAGCTGTAGATTCTACAAAAGCGAACCTTGGATTAACAAGGGCTACTTTGTCTAAATTTAAAAAAGACATTATTTCTAAACTTTAATTTTTGCCCCCAAAAATGATAAAAAGGCTATTTCGAATTTCGGAATGGCCTTTTTTGATTCTTAACTCTTATTTATCTAAGAAAGCGAGTAAAATAGATTTCAATTCTTCTTTGTTTTCAATGTGGCTCATATGGCCGTCATCAAATAAAACAAGCGCTGCGGTTGTGTCTTCAATTTGCAAAATGTTTTCTTTGTAATTTAAAACGGGATCTTCTTTTCCCAGAATTAATAAAACGGGAAATAAATTTTTGTGTAAAAGCGATTCCCTGTCTTTTCTGATTTTCATTCCCTCAAGAGAAGCGACTATTCCCTGCAAAGGTGTTTTTAAAGCTTGTATTTTTACTTTTTCAATTTCTGATTCTAGTCGCATTCTATTTTTTTCGCTGAATAAATTAGCGATTGACATGCTGACAAAAGTCACGTAATTTTGCTTTACAGCTTTTATAGCGCGGGATCTGTTTAATTTCTTTTCGGGGCTGTCTTCTTTTGAAGTCGAATTTAATAAAATTAATTTTAGAATAGCTGCAGGGAATAATTCGGCGAAAGCCAAACCAACGTAACCACCCATAGAATGTCCGAGAATAATGGCTTTGTCAATTTTTAAATGTTCTAAAACTTCATGAACAACATTTGCATTTTCTTCCATAGAATGAACATATCCCAAACAATCTGATTCGCCGTGACCTAATAAATCAATCGTAATTACGCGATATTTTTCTGCAAAAAGCACAGCATATTCCTGCCACATTTTTTTGTTTTCAAGAAAGCCGTGAAGCAGTACAACAGCCGTTCCTTTGCCAGAATCAGTAAAGGATATTTTGGTATTTTTATATAGAATGTTTTTCAAAATGATTTTTTAAAGTGTAAAGTACAAAGATAACAAAGGTAAAACCATATAAGAAAATTTAAGTTGAGCATGTACAGCAACTCTATTAAATGAATTTATATCGCTTATGTGGTTTAAAAAACTAAACGGCTTCCATTTCTGAAAGCCGTTTTTAGTTTTATGATTTTAAAAGTTGTCTTCAGAAATTATTCATTCATTAAAGTTTCAATTTCTTCAGCTTCAACCGGAATATTGCGCATTAAGTTAAAAGGTTCGCCTTTTTCCTGAACCACAACGTTGTCTTCCAAACGAATTCCAAAACCTTCTGCCGGAATATAAATTCCAGGTTCAACCGTAAAAACCATATTGGCTTTCATTGGTTCGTGAAGCAATCCGTAATCGTGCGTGTCCAATCCCATATGGTGAGATGTTCCGTGCATGAAGTATTTTTTGTAAGCAGGCCATTCTGGATTTTCGTTCTGAACATCGGCTTTGTCTAATAAACCTAAACCAAGTAACTCAGAAGTCATAATTTTACCCACTTCAACATGATATTGTTTCCAAAGTGTTCCTGGAATCAGCATTTTTGTCGCTTCGTTTTTAACTCTTAAAACGGCATTATAAACCGCTTTTTGTCTTTCAGAAAACTTTCCAGAAACGGGAATCGTTCTCGTCATATCGCTTGAGTAATTGGCATATTCTGCCGCAACATCTAACAAAATCAAATCGCCGGCTTTACATTGCTGATTGTTTTCAATGTAATGTAAAACATTCGCATTATTTCCCGAAGCAATAATAGGTGTATAAGCAAAACCTTTAGAACGGTTGCGGATGAATTCGTGCGCCAATTCGGCCTCAATTTCATATTCTGTAACATTTGGTTTTACAAACGAAAGCAATCTACGGAAACCCTTCTCGGTAATATCACATGCCTGCTGAATCAAATCGATTTCTTCGCTTTCTTTTACAGAACGAATGCGCTGTAAAATCGGGTTACTTTTCGCTACATTGTGCGCTGGGTAACGCTCCTTCCACCATTTTACAAAGCGAGCTTCGCGGGTTTCCGTTTCAATACTTGCGCGGTAATGTTCGTTGGTATTGATGTACATCGTATCGGCATACGTCATCATTTCGTTCAAAACTTTATGAAAATCCTGTAACCAATAAACCGTTCTAATTCCAGAAACCTGAAAAGCACGTTCTTTAGTCAGTTTTTCGCCTTCCCAAATCGCGATATGTTCGCTGGTTTCCTTTAGAAAAAGAATCTCTTTTTGATTTTCATACGGCGCATCCGGAAACAAAAGTAAAATGCTTTCTTCCTGATCAACTCCACTCAGATAAAAAATATCACGGTGTTGCGCAAACGGCAAAGTACTGTCGGCACTAATGGGGTAAATGTCATTGGAGTTGAAAACGGCAACACTGTTAGGTTTCATTTCTGCCGTAAATTTTCTGCGGTTTTTTACAAAAAGAGCGCTGTTTATTTGATGATATTTCATAATAACTTAAGTTTTGAACTTCGAATTTCAAAATTACTAATTTTTGAAGAAGTGACGTATAATTGATTTATTAAAGTTTTCTTATTTGTTTTAGGTTTGCCACGAAGGCACAAAGGCACAAAGTTTTTTTATAATCCTGATGATTATGGGGAGAACCTTAATTCAAAAAAGACATAGCTAATGGTTTTAGCCATTGAAGTGCAATGCATTTGTCACAATCTGGATCCCAAGGTTGAAACCTTGGGCTATAGTTGAAAATATAAATATAATATCTATAAAGATTGGTAATCTCAAAGTCTTTCATCTATCCATCGTTTGCCAGTAAACCCGACAGGTTTTTGAAATCTGTTGGGTTTGTCTAATTATATTTTATTATTTTGGAACAGGGTTTTGCTTTAATTTGTAAGATTATTGTTATTTATGGGGGTTTGTAATAATTGAAATACTACTTTCGCAGCATAAATAAAAACTAAAAAAAAGAATTGTTTAAAACGAAATTATTTATGAAAATGAAAATACAAAAATTAATTTTATTTTTTATACTGACCTTGGCTCAGTTAACGACCGCACAAACTTATGAATTACACAACTCAGTTAATTTTAATGATCTTAATGATGGTCGAAATGTTCCAGATGGAATTACTTGGTTCAAGGCAAATCCTTTAGGGTATGGAATATATAGAACAAGTGGAGCTTGGGATACGCCAAATTTTCAGCAGCTTAAATTATCTTTTAATACAGGTATTATTATTGATGGAGGATCTGGCTATCGTAGAAGTGGAACCATCATACAGCCAGATGATGGAAATGTTGGTATTGGAGTCGATACTCCTGGAGGGAAGCTTGAAATAAGAGGAAACTCTGCGATTTATAGTGATTTTGCATCTTATTCAGGAATAACTGTTAATAATTATTTACCCAATGGTAAAGAGCCGACCTTAGTTATTAGTGAGAAAACTGCGGGTACATTTAAGCCAGTTGGAGGACAGGTTACTTATCGCGGAGGAGTTAGTTTTGGGAGAGGAGGCCCAGGAATTTATTCTATAAATCCTAATCCGGCAGGGAGTAGTTTTTATGGTGATCTTCGTTTTCATACAACAGTTTGGAATGGTTCAGACTATAGTAATTATGATCGAATGGTTATTAATCAGGAAGGATTTGTTGGGATTGGTACAATATATCCGGCGTATAGGCTTGACGTTTGTGGAACAATAAGAGCAAAGGAGATAAAAGTTGATATGCTTGGAGGTTGCGACTTTGTTTTTAATGATGATTATAAATTAATGGATTTGAATAAATTGGAAGAATTTATAACTCGAAATAAACACCTTCCGGAAATTGCTTCAGAAAAGGAAATGATTGCAAAAGGACTTGAAATGAAAGAGTTTCAGATGAAGTTGTTGCAAAAAATAGAAGAATTAACTTTATATACAATTGAGCAGAACAAAAAACTGGAGAACCAAAATAAGAAAAGCGAGAAACAGGAACAAGAGTTGAAAATACTAAAGGCTAAAATGAAAAAAATTGGAATCAGTGAAAAAATAGAAAAGGCAGAGACTAAAAAAAACCGAAGCATCTAAAACTTCGGTTTTTTTATAAATATATCTTTCGCAGAAATTATTTTTTCTCGCTCAATAACTTCTCCAAAAAAGCCACTTTCTCTTTTTTAGCTTCAACCAATCTTTCGTAAAGCTTTTTATTCTCTTCAAAAGCTTCAATAAGTTTATCTAAAGGATTAAAAGTACAGCCAAAATTTATTGCAGCAGAATTATTATCTATAGTATTCCCAATAATATTAAAAACAGCTTCTTCAGAAAAATTCTTTATTACTTCGGCAGGAACTCCCAAAGCTTTGCCAATTGCTTTTAGTTTTTCTTCATCAACAGTTTCGCTTCCTTCAATACTAGATAGTTTGTTGACTTACGCCAATTGCATATGCAAGAGCTTCCTGTTTCATGTCTCTAAGCTCTCTGATTCGGCTAATATTTCGGCCTATGTGTTTTGGTTTTAGTGCTGTGCTCATAATTCAAAGATATTTAAAATTCTTTTACGTTTTTTGGTTTTGGTAGAAAACAAGTATGTACTTGTGAGATACATTTTGCAAATTGTTTTCAGGATTATAAAAATACAATTTTTCTGATTATTCTTGATTTTGAAAAGGATATTCTTTTTTCTATAGTTTTTTTATTATTCCTGCCAATGACAAGATTTTGTAATATTGTTGTATCAAAAAACAACCAAAGGTTATGACCATATAAAAAGCAATCCCAAGCGACCACGAAATCCTGACCCAAATCAGCAAAAAATCAAAAGCATATTGGGGATATTCGGCAGAACAAATTCTAGAATGGGATAAAAACCTAACGATTTTCAAAGATTATATTAGAGATCAAAATGTATTTAAGTTAGTAAATTACAATTTAATTATTAGGTTATTATTCTTATATTTTTAAAGAAGAAAAAGTAATTGAGCTCGATAATTTATTTATATTGCCCGAATATATTGGGAACGGATTAGGGGAATATTTGCTTTTAGATTTTTTAAACCGAATACAAGAAACTAACATAGAAAAGATAATTCTCGATTCGGAGCCAAACGCAGAAGGTTTTTATTCGAAAATGGGATTTGTAAAAGTTGGCGAATTTGAAACTTCCATAAAAAACCGTTTATGCCCATTATGGAAATGGAAGTTATAGGGTAAATTGCAATGTCAGACCTAACAGGTTTTTAAAACCTCTTAGGTCTCCTGTAGAATTAAAATCAATAAAAGGATTGTGAAAAAATGAAACAGCTCAACATCTCCATAAAACATAATCTTGTAATCGGTTTATTGATTGCTTTATGGATTTTTGCTTTCGCTTTTATCATAAAACCTTTTGACGACGGAACTTTAAATTTTCGTTCCTGGCTTTTAATTAGTCTGGGCTTTAGTTTGCTGGCATTCTTTTGTTACAGCATTTTAGCTGTCCTTCAAAAAATAATTTACAAGAAAATCTCAAAATGGAATCTGGGTTTAGAAACAATAAGCATTCTTTTCTTTTTCATAATCTATTTGTTTGGGATTTATACGTTTTATAAAAGCCCGATTCTAAAAGGAGGTTATAATTTTGCAGCGTTCTTCTCGGTAATTTTTATCAAAGTTGCATTGATTTTAGCTCCTGTCATTATTCTGGCAAGAAGATATTTAATCAAATTGATTCCAGTAAAAGACGATGTCCTCACATTTATAGGAGAAAATAAATTAGATATTTTAAAAATCAAAAAAGCTGATTTGGTTTGTATTTCGAATGCTCAAAATTATGTAGAGATTTTTTATTTGGAAAATGAGAAACTGCATTCAAAACTCATTCGGACTTCACTCAAAAAAGTTCAGGACGATTTTACTTTTCTACTGCAAATTCATCGGTCTCATTTAATAAATCCGATGCATTTTAAATCCTGGCGCAATTCAAATACCATTATTCTAACTCAGATTGAACTTCCGGTTTCTAAAAATTATAAAGAAGCTGTATTGACTTTGTAATTTCGTACCTAAAACAATAGGTTTCGTACCAAAGTCAATGAAAATGGCCGTTGCAGAAGTTTTTCATTTTAGTTTTGTTTCAATAAATTTTAAAATTAATTATGAAAACAAAACACTTTTGCCTCATCGGACTTTTATTTTTTACGGCGAGTTATGTATTATTTTCTAAAGTTTTACCGGACTTTCAACACCCAATCGATTTTGCGCATTGGTTCAATTTAATTGGAGCTTGTTTGTTGATGTCTTTTAATGACGTATTTCCTAAAAACAGATTAAATACCGCGGCTTCGATAGTAACAATTTTTGGTGTTATTGCCCATGTCGGACTATGTACAATCGATTTTATCATGACAAGTTATGGGAATAATGATTTGGCCAGAGAACAATTAAGTCAACAGATTACTAATACGCCGTCGATTTTGTATCCGTTTGTTATTGTTGGTCCGTCTCTGCTTTTTCTAGGATTGTCAATTCATGCTTTAAATTTTATTAAAACAAATACGGTAAGTGCTGTAATGGTAATTCTTGGTGCTTTATCAATCGGTTTCTCCTTTTTTATAATGAAAAATGGTATTTGCATGTTGTTGAGCTGTATGGTTTTTTGTTTTGGATTGGGTTTACTGCTTTTTAGAAATCAAGAAACTTTGAAATAACTTTTCCAGAAAACGAATTTGTTGTTTTAATTTGTATTTTCGCTTGAAAGAAATATTTGACAATCAAAACAAATTGAATAAAAACTTAAAATATCTAATCGCACTCTTTCTGGCTTTTGTCGTGATTGCTGGTGATGGTACTTTAATTTCTCAATCTAAATCAGCAGAATACTACCAATCTTCTTTCGTAGTTCTAAGAAGAGAATTAAATCTTAAAAGTGCTCGTTGCTACAAATTCGGTCAGGTTTATTCTTGTAGTAAAAAAAGGTTTTCAATTGTTTTGAATTTTCTTAAAACCGAAAATGTTTTTAGTTTTCAAATTAAGGAACTACTTAAACAGCAAAATCTGCTGCATCAAAAACTAACTTCATTTATAAATCAATCGGTTTTTATAAATGAAATACTCACTTCAAACCACTTCAGTAAAAGTTTATACAACGCTTAAGAAAATTTATTTCTAAGCACAGATGATGTAATAATGTCTAATCATTTATCATTTTCAAAATGTATAAACAAAATAATAATAAACGTTTAGAGCAATCTAAACGACCCCTCCATTCGATAAAAAGAAAACTAATTGTAATTATAACTGCCTTTATGCTCGGAATGTCAAACGGAATGAACGTGCATGATGAAGCGCTTAAAGGAAATCAGAACTATACGGAGCAACATAAAAAGGATTAATTTGCTGCTGTTTAACCGCCAAGTTTGCTAAGGTTTTTTCTGTGCATTATCTTAAAATAGTTCGCAAAGCTTTGGATTGATTGCTTTACGCTGTGACCTTTGTCAAAGTTTTAAACTTTGACAAAGGTTTTACACAATCTTGTCATTTCGACTGAAAGGAGAAATCACACTAGTAATTCGACATGCAAAATCGCCAATCTTTTGTGAACTACAAACCTTTGTAGGCTTAGTTAGTGCGGTTGCTTCGTTCCTCGCAAAGACAAACGTTGTGTGTATAAAGTAAAAAAACCGAAGCTATTTTGCTTCGGTTTTCTGTTTTTGTTGGAATTTGCTCCCGAAGCTTCGGGATAAAAATTTGGAATTTCTTAATCAATCCATTTATAATATCTCGCTCCAATCAAATTAGGAATCTCTTTTTCAATGCGATCCAAAACCCATTCGTTTTTAGGAGTTCTTACGCTTTGTTTTTGTTCTTTTTTATGAAGACTTTCGTAAGTGTTGAAATCAATTTCTATGCTTTCTTCTAAGTTTTCAAAAAGCTTGGTTTTGGCTAAAGCCGATTGCCATTCCGGTTGAATAGTTCCTTCAAAAACTTTCGATTTCGAGCCGCTTCCATACGCCAGGAATCCAAATTTAGTTCCGGCAACTTCTTGTTTTGTATCATAATAATGAGCCAAAGTCGATAATAATCCCATGAAAATAGAACCTGTGTAAAGATTTCCAATTAAAGATGAAGCCAATTCAGCAGGTTGTAATTTCTCAGTTACAAACTTTCTGTATTCGTCTGATTTTCCAACTTCTTTAATTTTAGTTTGATAATCTGCCGGCTCAATATTTTCCGAAATAATTTTATCGGCATGATCTAAAGCATAAATCTCAGATAACATTCGGCGTCCCTGAAAAGAGTAGGGAAGATGCATGATAATGCTGTTCCAGTTATGGTATAAAGTTTCGGTGCTATTTTTTAATTTTTTGAATGAAAAGTAAGCATTACGCGTACGATCCATATAACATTGATTCGAATATTGACCGTCAAAAACCGGCTGATCTTTATGAATTTCGATTTCGGCTTCTAAATTATCAAACCACGGATCGTTGTTTTCGTTTTGCGTAATCGCTTCTTTTGAAACAGTTCTGTAAGGTTTAAAAAAGTCAAAAACCCCCTTTGTGCTGGTGGCCCAATTTTCATCAAAAGCAATAATTCTGGGGTTTGAAGTTACGAGCATTGCTAAAGCTCCTGCGCCTTGCGTGTATTCTCCGGTCGAATTTAAGTCGTATTTGGCAAAATCCGTAGTAACCACAATTGCTTTTTTATTCGGATTCAATTTCACAAAATCAATACAGTTTTGCAAAGCGTCAACCCCGCCAATGCAGGCAAAAGTAAAATCAACAACATCGCATTCGGCTAAAATATCTTCTCCAAATTTTTGTTCCATCAAACTGATTAAGAAAGAACTAATAGGTTTTGAGCTGTCGATACCGCTTTCGGTTCCAACATAAATTCGGCTGATTTCGTTTAAGTTAATTTCATTATCAAGAATTAGTTTCGTCAAGGCGTTCGCTCCAAAAACAACCGCATCCTGATGAACGTCCGGCAGTGTCATTTTGATTAATCCGAGACCTTTTTCTAATTTTTCAGGTTCAATATTTCTGGCAGCTGCCAAAGTTTTTATAGGTAAGTGTATGTTGGCTACATCAAAAGAGATAGCATCAATTCCTGTTTTCATTCTTATTTTTTTTGAAGCCGATAAAGGTAAAATTATGCTGATAAAATTCAGCCCTTTTCTTTGATTAAAATTTACAGACACTTTATTTTTGAGGAAAACCTATGAAAGAGCGTTAAAAAATAACAATTTGGCAATTATATAAAAACCACAATTTTAAAAAAATCAGCTTCGAAACAAAGCCTATTTTGTTGTTTTAGAAGAATTTGTACAATTGTGCGCAAAGCTCTTTAAAACCATTATAAATAACAACGAAATGGTTGTAGTTAATAGGTATTTGGTTTAAATTTGTCTAATTTTTTAAAACAAACTACTTAAACTCTTATGGCACAATCTGCACTATTGAATGCGTCCATCTTAAAGAAAGTCGCAATGGCACTTTCAGGACTGTTCTTAATCTCGTTTTTAGCGCTGCATGTTTCCTTAAATTTAGTTTCTATTTTTAGTGAAAATGTCTTTAACGAAGTTTCTCATTTTATGGGTTACAATCCGCTAATTCAATACGTAATGCAACCTGTTTTGGCATTTGGTGTAATCTTCCACTTTGTATTTGGATTTGTTCTGACAATACAAAACAGAAATGCACGCCCAATTTCTTATGCAAGATATAACGGAGCGGCTAACGCTTCATGGACTTCAAGAAATATGATTATTTCCGGAGCTGTTGTATTGGCATTCTTCGTATTGCACTTTTACGATTTTTGGGTTCCTGAAATTGCTTATAAATATGTAGAGGGCAACACGCCTGATGCTACAAGATATTATGGAGAGTTAGTTCATAAATTTCAAGATCCAATTCGTACCGGATTATATTGTGTAGCTTTCGTGTTATTAGGATTTCACCTTTGGCACGGATTCGGTTCATCTCTTCAATCTATGGGGATGCACAATAAATATTCTAGATTTTTAAGTAAAGTAGGTTATGGTTTTGCAATCGTAGTACCGGCACTTTTCGTAATTATCGCACTATTTCATCATTTCAATAATTAATATAAATTATAATGGCATTAGATTCAAAAATTCCACACGGCCCAATATCGGACAAATGGACAGATTATAAAGATCATATTAATTTAGTAAACCCTGCAAACAAACGTAATTTAGATATTATCATTGTTGGTACAGGTTTGGCTGGAGGTTCGGCTGCGGCTACTTTGGCTGAGCAGGGATATAACGTAAAAGCTTTCTGCTTTCAGGATTCACCTCGTCGTGCGCACTCTATTGCAGCACAAGGTGGTATCAATGCAGCAAAAAATTATAAAGGTGATGGTGACTCAGTTTACAGATTGTTTTACGATACTGTAAAAGGGGGTGACTACCGTGCACGTGAGGCAAACGTTCACCGTTTGGCTGAAGTTTCGGCAAATATTATCGACCAGTGTGTGGCCCAAGGGGTGCCATTGGCTCGTGAATATGGCGGACTTTTAGATAACCGTTCTTTTGGAGGAACTTTGGTTTCCCGTACATTTTATGCACAAGGACAAACAGGACAGCAATTATTGTTAGGAGCTTATTCTGCAATGAACCGTCAGATTGGCCGTGGAAAAATAAAAATGTACAACCGTCACGAAATGCTTGACATTGTAATCGTGAACGGAAAAGCGAGAGGTATTATCGCTCGTAACCTTGTTACAGGAGAAATAGAAAGACATTCTGCTCACGCGGTAGTAGTAGGTTCAGGAGGATACGGAAACGTATTTTTCCTGTCAACAAATGCTATGGGAAGTAACGCAACAGCAGCTTGGAAAATACATAAAAAAGGAGCGTTTTTCGCAAATCCTTGTTACACACAAATTCACCCAACTTGTATTCCGGTTTCAGGAGATCACCAGTCAAAACTGACTTTGATGTCTGAGTCTTTACGTAATGACGGTCGTATTTGGGTTCCTGCAAAACAAGAAGATGCACAAGCTATCCGTGAAGGAAAGAAAAAAGCAACTGATTTATCTGAGGCTGAAAGAGATTATTTCTTAGAAAGAAGATATCCTGCTTTTGGTAACTTAGTACCTCGTGATGTAGCATCTCGTGCTGCGAAGGAAAGATGTGATGCCGGTTTTGGTGTTAACAAAACGGGAGAAGCGGTTTACTTAGACTTTGCTGCAGCAATTAAACGTTACGGAACTGAAGAAGCTTTCGTAAAAGGCTTAGATGCTAACGATGCTGCATTAGTAACTAAATTAGGAGCTGAAATCGTGAAAAGTAAATACGGAAACTTGTTTCAAATGTATTACAAAATCGTTGACGAAGATCCGTACACAACACCAATGATGATTTATCCTGCAGTTCACTATACAATGGGTGGAACATGGGTTGATTATAATTTGATGACAACAATTCCGGGATGTTTCTCAATAGGAGAATCTAATTTCTCTGATCACGGAGCAAACAGACTTGGAGCTTCTGCTTTGATGCAAGGTTTAGCTGATGGATATTTCGTATTGCCTTATACTATTGGAGATTATTTAGCTCCGGATATTAAAATGGGAGAAATTTCTACAGATTTGCCTGAATTCGTAGCAGCAGAAAAAGAAGTAAAAGATCAAATCGATAGATTTATCAATAATAAAGGAACTCATTCTGTAGATTATTTCCATAAGAAATTAGGAAAAATCATGTGGGATAAAGTAGGTATGGCTCGTAATGCTAAAGGTTTAGCTGAAGCTATCGAAGAAATTGCTGCTTTACGTGAAGAGTTTTATAAAGATGTAAAAGTGCCAGGAAGCGCTAACGAATTTAATCAGGAATTAGAGAAAGCGACACGTGTTGCCGATTTCTTAGAATTAGGAGAATTATTCGCAAAAGATGCTTTACACCGTAACGAATCTTGTGGAGGTCACTTCCGTGAGGAATACCAGACAGAAGAAGGAGAAGCACTTCGTGATGATGAGAACTTTGCATACGTTGCAGCTTGGGAATACAAAGGAAAACCAAGTGATGCCGTATTACACAAAGAGCCTCTGGTTTATGAAAACATTAAATTAGTACAGCGTAGTTACAAATAGCAATTAGTCAAAAGACAAAAGTCTTAAAGTCAAATGCTAAATGCCAGCTGACTTTCGACTTTCAACTTTATGACTTTCAAACTAAAACAGTATGAAACTTACATTAAAAATATGGCGTCAGAAAAACGCCCAAGATAAAGGGGGAATCGTTGAATATCCAATCGACGGAATTGAACCAGATATGTCTTTCCTTGAAATGCTTGATGTTCTTAACGAACAATTAATCAACAAAGGAGAAGAGCCTGTAGCATTTGACCACGATTGTCGTGAAGGAATCTGCGGTATGTGTTCATTATTCATCAATGGAGAGGCACACGGACCAGACAGAGGAGTTACAACTTGTCAGCTGCACATGCGTATGTTTAAGGATGGTGATACGATTTTTATCGAGCCATTTAGAGCAAAAGCTTTCCCGGTAATTAAAGATTTAGTGGTTGACAGAAGTTCTTTTGACAGAATTCAACACGCTGGTGGATTTATCTCTGTAAATACTTCAGGAAATACAATTGATGCAAATACAATTCCGATTAACAAACACGATGCAGATAAATCATTTGATGCTGCTGCGTGTATTGGCTGTGGTGCTTGTGTTGCAACTTGTAAAAACTCATCGGCAATGTTATTCGTTGCTGCAAAAGTATCTCAATATGCTTTATTGCCGCAAGGTAAAATTGAAGCGGTTGATCGTGTATTAAATATGGTTCACCAAATGGATGCTGAAGGTTTTGGTAACTGTACCAATACCGGAGCTTGTGAAGTGGAATGTCCTAAAGGAATTTCTCTTGAAAATATCGCACGTATGAATCGTGAATATTTATCTGCAAGCTTAAAAGGATAATTTTAAAGACTTTTAGTTTTAAAATAAAAAAAATGCATTCATTAAGTTGAATGCATTTTTTTATGCGCTATTCGTAATACAATTGTGAAGCGTTTATTTCTTGTTTTTGCTTTCCTTCTTCCTGAATATAACAAGTTAAAGTAGTACCGCCAATCTGGTCAAAATAATTGATGTTTATTTTGTGAAATCCTTTTTCCAGTTTTACAACGCCATAAGCTTCGTTTAGCCAGTGAATACCATCGTTATTAACCACTAATTCATTATCGATAAAAAGCTTGGATCCGTCATCTGAAAGCGTTGAAATGGTATAATTTGCCGTTTCGGGAATATAGATGTATCCGTCAAATTTTAAGCCGATATAACGCTCTGTTTTTGATTTCCATTTTTCACTGCTTACTGCGCCTTCATGAATGCCTGAATTTATTGGTTTTGCCAATTCTAAATCCTGTAATTGTTGGAATGTTCCGGTATAATAATCATATTTCAAACCTTTCTTAGTCGGTTTTAGGGCTAAGGCCGATTTTAATTCAGGATTTCTTACCAATATTTTATTGATAGAACTTCTTCTGCCGCCTGGACTTATCTGCACTGTTTTTATTATTCTGTATTCTCCTTTTGGGATATTTATATTGACAGGTTTTTCATAAAGTACAGCAGTTTCATCAGGGTTGTAGCCATCGATGGTATAGAAAATTTGTCCGTTTTTAATGGTTGGTTGTAAATCTAAAACATATTTCGACGCGATTAAAGCGGTTTCATTTGCGCCAAAAGGCGTTGGAACTTTATACAATCGTTTTTGAGATTCTAATTTCTCTAAATGATGTGGGATTTGATTGAGAATAAAATGATTATAATTTTTGTTTTGAGGTTCTGTCCAGGCAATTTCTGCTAAAGCAAATACACGCGGATAGAGCATATAATTGAGTTTGGCCGGACTTGTCAGGTATTCTGACCAAAGATTAGACTGAACGCCCAGAATGTATTTTTGTTCTTCGGCAGTTAAACTATCTTCGGGAGTTGGATTATAATTATAGATTTTCTCCACTGTCGTTAATCGGCCAATTGTCAAAGGTTCTTGCGGCGAATATCCCTGGTTGTAATCGAGGTACAAAACTTGTTCCGGATTCATGATTACATTGTGTTTTTGTCTTGCAGCGCTTATCCCGCCCGCTTCGCCCCGCCATGACATTACCGCTGCATTTGGCGCAAGCCCGCCTTCGAGCATTTCATCCCAGCCGAGAATTTGTCTTCCGTTTGAGTTCAGGAATTTCTCGATTCGGGTTGTTAAGTAACTTTGCAGTTCGTGTTCGTTTTTTAAACCTAAATCTTTGATTCGTTTTTGGCAGTTCGGACATGCTTTCCATCTTGTTTTCGGACATTCATCTCCTCCAATATGAATGTATTTACTCGGAAATAAAGCCATTACTTCGGTCAAAACATCTTCTAAAAAAGTAAAAGTTTCCTCTTTTCCGGCACAAAAAATATCTTCAAAAACACCCCAATATTCAACCACTTTATAATTTCGGTCTGGAAAACACGATAAATTTGGATAAGCCGTTACGGCCGCCGATGCATGACCGGGCATTTCGATTTCCGGAATTATATTTACATAATGTTCGTCTGCAAATTTTACGACTTCTTTAATTTCTTCCTGCGTATAAAATCCTCCGTACGGATTTCCGTCAAAAAAATAGGGCGATCTTTCGAATTTATTCCCTACTAAAGTCTGGGCTCTTTTAGATCCGATTTCAGTTAATTTTGGATATTTTTTGATCTCAATTCTCCAGCCCTGATCATCGGTTAAATGCCAGTGAAAGTTGTTTAATTTATAACTCGACATTTGTGCGATAAAATCTTTTATAACATCAATAGGAAAAAAGTGGCGGCAAACATCCAGGTGTAATCCCCGATAGGCGTATCGCGGCTGGTCTTCGATCGTTACGACAGGCAATTTTGTTTCTTGTGTTGAAGGTTTATTAGGCAGCATTTGCAATAAACTCTGAACAGCATAAAATAATCCTTCTTCACTTCCGGTAACGGTAATTTTTTTAGGCGTAATATTTATTGTGTAGGCATCTTTTTTTAAAGAAAAAGAGGGAATTTTAGCAATAAACAAAACTTCGACATTCCCTTTTTTTGACGTAGTATTTTTGTTGATTGCAGCTTCAAAAATCTGCGCCGATTTGAGTTCTCTGCGGCTGTATTTGTTATTCTCAAACACAACTTTTATGAAACCGTTTAAACGAATGCTGTCTCCGGCTGCTTTATAAAAATGTGGAGAAGGAATAATCGAATTATTATCGGCAGCAATTTGAGCATTTCCGAAGGAATAACAGAAAAGGAAAAAGAAGAATATACTTTTTTGCATGGTTACTTTTTTGGTTTGTAAAACAAATTTAGTCTTTGTGCATTCTTTTCTGCAAAAAAAATGCAAAGCTATTTGTTATAAATGTCTTTAAACTAGGCTGATTAACTTTTTAATAATTTAGTGTTATAATTTGTTTCGCAATAATATTGCATTTATTGTTTACATTTGTTTCAAAAAAAAGAATTCGGATGAATAATGAGAATGAAGTGGTAAATTATACTAAAGAAGAACGTAAAAATCATATTTTGAAAGAAATCAACTTGCATACCCGTGTAAGTTTTGAAACGCTTTCGGCCAAATTATTTGTTTCTGAAGATACTGTACGACGCGATATTAACGAGCTTGAATCAGAATCTTTATTGATCAAAGTAAAAGGCGGCGCCATGACAAAAGCGTATCATCATTCATCCTCCAATCAAACTTATGCCGGCGAAGCGAAACAAATTATTGCTCAAAAAACGTTAGGGCTTCTTCATGACGGAATGGTTTTGCTAATTGGCGGCGGTACGACCATTAGAGAATTTATCCGGCTAATTCCTAATGATTTAAACCTGACTATTTTTACTGTTACCGTTCTTTCAGCCGTTGAACTTCTGGATAAACCGAATGTCAAAATTATCATGATTGGCGGCAGTATTTCATCTTACAGCCAAATGTGTGTGAGCGGCGATGTCTACAATCAATTAGCAAATATTAAAGTCGATTTATTAATATTAGGAACCAATGCTTTAGATATCGAAGGCGGCTTTTCAGATTCTGACTGGGAAACCGTTCAGGTAAAAAAAGTTATGATTCAGGCTTCTGAAAAAACAGCGATTCTTACTATTTCTGAAAAACTGGATACGGTTTTAAAAATGAAAATAGCCAATTTATCCGAGGTTGATTATGTTGTCACAGAAGTTGATCCTGATGACGAGAAATTACAATCGTATAAAAAGGCAGTTCCGAGTTTGATTTTTATCTAATCCCAATTCTTTAATAAGAAATTAATCCAATTTTGATGAAAGATATTATTTAAATCTTCATCAGAATAGCCATGGTTTTTAAAAAGCAGCACCAATTTCTGTAAATCAGCAATAGTATTTAAATCATACGGAGCTTGTTCTGTTCCAAAAGCGCCGTCAAGATCAGAGCCAACGCCAATATGATTCGCATTTCCGGCCAGTTGACAAATATGATCCATATGTTTGAAAACGGTTTCCAGGCTGCAATTCATTTCAAACGGCATCGAAACCCCTCTTTTCCAATCCGGAACCAGCATCCAGGCATCTAAAGCACCGCCAATAACGGCTCCCCTCGCGATTAAAGCTTGAATCATTTCATCGCTGTATTGACGATTGTGATCGACTAAACTTCTGCAATTATTATGACTTGCCCAAACTGGTCCTTTATAATGATCTACAGCCTGCCAAAAAGCATCATCGCATAAATGAGTTGCATCCAGAATGATATTCAAACGTTCCATTTCTGTCAATAAATCAAGACCATTTTGATTCATTTTTCCGGTTGCATCCGTTCCGTTTGCATATCTTCCCGGACCATAATGTGCAGGACCAATCGCTCGTAATCCGTAATTATAGGCTTTTTCTAAATACGAGATATCAATAATAGAATCTGCTCCTTCTAAACTCAAAATATAACCAATTGGTTTTTTATCGTTGGGAGTTCCGTCATTCCATAAATCAATTTGTTTTTGAAGTGATTTTTTATCCGTAATCGCGGTTATTTCTCCAGCTTCTTCCATGGCTTTGTACCATGTAAGCTGTCCCTGCGTTTGCGCCCAGGCTTGTTCAGGAGAATTCCAACCCGGAATAATACTGTCCGGTTTTACAAAACGCGCAATTTGAGTTGCTACAACAATACCAATATTTCCCTTCCTCAAATCCGGAAAAGAAACTGTTGCACGTTCGCGGTCCGGTTTATCTGTCATTCCTTTTTCGAGATTGCGCAAAGTCGGCACGTCATTTCTTAAATCTCTGTTCCATTCCATCGCATTCATGCTCAGGTCCAGATGGGCATCTATTATAAACATATTTTTTAAATATTAATTTTTCGATTTCGTGCTGCAACGAGCCATTGATTGCAAATTTTTTGTTGATTGTTGACTACCTGAACCGACTCGTAAAGTGCGCAGGTAGGGCAGACATGATGAGGAAGTGCATAAATAGTTTGGCCAATTTTATATTGGTTTTGACCTCGATTTTCTAGCACTAAATGTTCTTCTGAATGTGAAATCGGAATTAAATTTTCGTCGTTTAAAATTTTTAGTCTTTTGTCTATTGTATTTTCAGAAGCAACAGCTTTGTATCCGATATCGATACATAAGGTCGAGTCGGATGGCTTTGAAATTATGGTGCCAACGATGACCAAAGCAGGTTTGAATTCCTGTTCGGGCAGATTGTCCTGATAATTAAAATCCCAAAAAACAAAAGTTCCCGGACTGCATTCTACCTTTTCCTGAGCGGCGTAAAATGGAAATGTATTTGAACCGCCGGCAACAATTTTTAATTCGTAATCAAGATTTTTTTGCAGTTTTTCAATTTCTTTATTGATGATAGAAAAAGATTTTGAAGCTTCTGTTTTTCGTTCTTCGACATCCCCTTTTAAGTGTCCGTCGTAAATATGAACACCGGCAAAATGAATGTTTTTTAAGCGAAGAATATCCGAAATTAAATTGGTCCAATTGTTAGAAACAGCAATTCCGGTTCTGTTCATTCCAGTATTTATATCCAAATAAACGGTTAGCGTCAGATGGTTTCTCTGGGCAATATCGTTTAAACTTTTGGCAGATTCGAGATTGTCGACGATTGTAGAAAAAGCAGTATTGGGATAGGCTTTTACAAGTGAAATCCATCTCTCTTTTTTAAAGCCAACAGGCTGATAGGCAAGAAGCACATCCAGAATTTGATGAATACCTGCAAGTTCAGCTTCGGCAATTGTGGCGCATTTTACTTTTTTGATGTTGTAGATTTTAAACAACTCCAGAATCTCGCCAATTTTATGGGTTTTAATATGAGGTCTCAGTTTTTGAGTGTCGCCTTTTACGTAACCAATAAGGCGTTCTAAATTGAACCGGATACGATCTTCGTAAACGGCTAAATAAGGAGTGTCAACACGATTTTCGGAATTAATTTCCCACCAATTTTTCTGCATAATCTAGTTTCTTGTTTTTTTGACAACTTCAATTAAATCCTGAAAAGCTTTAAATGACTGCTCATAGTTTAAGTTCAAAAGCATTTCTTTCGAAAATAAATTAGAACCAATTCCAACACAGACAACGCCGGATTTGAACCAGGATTTCAGATTGTTTTCTTCTAAAGTTACGCCTCCTGTCGGCATTAATTTTAAATTCGGAAACGGTGCTCTCAACGCTTTTACATATCCGGGTCCGCCAATTTTATCAGCAGGAAAAAGTTTTACAATTTCAGCTCCTAATTTATTGGCGTGCAAAACTTCGTTTAAAGTTGCGGCGCCTGGAATCCAGTAAATATTATTTTTAATGCAATAAGTTCCTATTTCAGAATCAGTATGCGGACAGACAATACAATCTGCACCTAATTGATGATAAATTGCTGCATCTTCAACAGATAAAATAGATCCTACGGCTAGTTTTACATCTAAATTATTCGCCTTTTTAAAAGCGGTCATTTGTGTAAAAACTTCTTTTGCATCATTGGAACGGGCTGCAAATTCGATAATTTTTATGCCAGCATCAGCCGCCGACTGCAATACGATTTGGGCGGTTTGAATATTGATTTGTGTTACTAAAGGAAGTACGCCTTGTGTTTGTAAAATGCTGTACATATGGGTGAAAATATAATTTATCTGTTAATTCTGCTGCTGGAGCCATTTTCGATAAAATGACGAATTTCGGCTGGACTGCTTATGGCAAAATCTCCCGAAATACTTTGTTTGATTACACCGCAGGCCGTTGCCCAGTCAATGCATTCCCGTCCGGATAATTTGTTGGATAATCCGTAAAGCAATCCGGCGTTAAAGGCATCTCCCGAACCAATCTGGTCGGTTACCAGATGTATTTTGTATTCTTTGGTTTCATAAAAATTATTTTCATGAATAAGAAGTCCTTTGTATAAATGGGCCAGCCCGTCTGATTTTCTAAAACTCATTGCGAGGGTTTTCAGAAACGGCATTTTTGATTTTAATAATTCAAATGTTTTTTGAAAACGAGCAGCATCTGGCTCATTTTTGTCTGTTTTGATTCCGAAATAAATTTCTACAGCATCTAAATCGGCTACGGTAATAGTGCTGTACTGCAATAAATCTGGCATAATTTCAGAGGGATTTTTTCCGTATTGCCATAATTTAGATCTGAAATTAAAATCGGAAGAAATGGGAATTCCTTTTTTGTGTGCGGTTAAAATGGCTTCTTTACAAGCCAGACCTGCCTGATGAGAAACGCCCGGACTTATTCCGGACCAATGAAAATGAGAGGCATCGGCTAAGGCCAAATTCCAATCTATCTGGTTTTCCTGAATTGTTGCAAAAGACGAATTGCTTCGGTCATAAATAACCTGCGACTGCCTGATTTGGTTTCCGTTTTCTACAAAATACAATCCCAAACGTTCGCCGCCATACACACAATTTGAAGTATTTACTTTGTATTTCTGAAGTTCATTTAAGGCCAATTGCGCCAAATCATTCTGAGGTAATCGTGTAATGTAATCGGTTTGAATGCCGAGCTGCGAAAGTAAAACACAAACATTGGCTTCGGCACCGCCCACATGAATTTTCAATTCATTGGCCTGCGTAAAACGAGCACCGTCAACAACATTCATCCGAAGTAATAATTCTCCGAATGCGGCAATTCTTGTGTTTTGTGTATTTGTATCCATTGTTTATTTTTTTTGCCAAAGATTTTACAGCTTAAAATGATTGTTTTTTCGCCACGAATTGCAAATTTTTAATCTTTTTAAATCAATTAATCTGTGGCATCACTTTTAATATAATTCGAAAACAGCTTCGACCTCAACAGGAATATTGTCTGGTAAAGAACCCATTCCTACGGCGCTTCTTACGCCAATTCCGTTTTGTTGTCCCCACACTTCTGCAAACAATTCGCTGCAGCCGTTTATAACGTACGGATGTCTCAGGAAATCACCATTACAGTTGACCATTCCCAATACTTTGATGACTCTTTTTACCTTGTTCAGGCTTCCAAAATTGGTTACAATGGTCGAAAGCATCGTTAAACCAACTTGTTTTGCGGCAAGTTTTCCTTCTTCGATATCCATATCATCGCCAATTCTGCCAATGATTAAAGATTTGTCATCTCGTACCGGCCCGTGACCCGAAAGATATAAGTATTTGCCATCGACTAAATAGGGTTTATATATACCAAGAGGTTGAGGCGCTGGCGGCAAGGTAAGGCCAAGGGTTTCAAATTTTTCTTGAGGTAATAAATTCATGATATTAATGTATAATTGAGTTTAAAATAAAAACGAAAACAATTCCTAAAACAGAAACTAACGATTCCATGACGGTCCATGATTTGAAAGTATCTTTCAGGCTGATATTAAAATATTCTTTGAACATCCAGAAACTTGGATCGTTGACATGCGAACACATCAAACTTCCTGCACCCACGGATAAAACTAACAAATTGGGGTCCAGTCCTTTGGTTTGTAGTAAAGGTAATAAAACGCTGGCAGTCATTAATCCGGCAGCTGTGGCTGAACCTACGCAGACGCGGATAATTGCAGCCATCATCCAGGCCAATATATACGGATGAATGTTTATTTGCGTTAAAGCGGCTACGATAGTTTCGTTTACGCCGCTAACGATCATCACTTCTTTTAAACTTCCGGCACCGCCGACAATCAAAACAATTAAAGCGACATCTTTTATGGCAATTGCATAATCATCCATAACAGATTGCAGACTTCGGTTCATTCTAATTCCTAAAGTATACGTGCAGAGCAGTAAAGAAAGCAGCATAATCATGCTTGGTTCGCCAATAGTTTTGCAGCTATTTATAAGTGTTTCATTTTTTGAGAACAGGGGCAATAAAGAGGTGATGGTTAAGCCAAAGACCGGAAATAAAGCTGAAAATAAACTAACAGCAAAACTTGGGAGTTTCCCGGGATTTACGATTGCTTCGACATTTAATATTTCATGATCCGATTCGGTTTTGATGTTTTTGAGCAGGTTCGAAAACAACAAACCGGCAATAAAAATAGTGGGAATAGCAATTATAATTCCGTAGACTAAAACCAGGCCGATATCAGCATTTAAAATACTGCTTAACGCCATTGGAGACGGATGAGGCGGCAAAAAACCGTGTGCTACTGAAAGCGACGCCAGCATAGGAATACCGAGATATACTTTTGAAAGTTTAAATTGATGGGCTACTGAAAAGATAAGAGGTACTAACAAAACAAATCCAACACTATAAAATAGAGGTATCCCAACTATAAATCCGGTAATCATTAAGCCAAGACGAACGTATTTTCTGCCTGTCCATCCCATAACTGTTTTGGCAATAACATTTGCGGCTCCAGAGGAAACGGTAAGTTTACCAATGCAGGTCCCGAAAACGATAATCAGTGTAATCGAACCTAACATTTCGCCCAACCCTTTCTGCACTGTCTGCGGCAAAGTGTTTATTGGCAGGCCTAAAAATAGACCTGCTAATAAAGCTGTTATGATAAAGGCAATAAACGGATTGAGTTTAAACCAGGCAATTTGAATGATCAAAAACGCAATACATGCCGTAAGAATTAATATGCTCATTGATTGATTGTATTATTATTTATCCCACCAGATTTTTGTTGTAAAAGTATCTTCGCCCTGGCGTTTTATCGCTTCAGCTAAGTTAGCTGAATTAACAGAATATTCGGTTGTGGGATATCTGAATCGTCTTGGTATTGTGCCGTTTGTAACATTTCCGGGGAAATTTACAGGAACTAAAGCAGGGTATCCTGTTCTTCTCCAATTGGCATAAACCTCTTGTTCGTCTACAAATAATGCCACGTACAGCTGCGTGTGAATCTGATTCATTTTGGCATCAAAAGTTCCGGCAGCATTAAACGGATTGACTGTTAAATACAATGTCGCATCCGTAATGGCGTAACCGGCTCCATAAATTCCCATGTTTGAGAAAGAAGCTTTTACGGCTTTTTCATATAGATCTTTATCGGTTTCCGTCGTGTACCAGCCTCTTGCGGCAGCTTCCGCCAATAATAAATTTGTTTCGGCATTGCTTATCAAGACAAGTGGTGCATCGTATTTAAAAACCGTACTTTGATTAGGTTCAGAGTAAGTGCCTTGTTCTGCTGCTGTCGGCGCATTTTTAAGTCCGTTTGGAAAACCTTTTTGAACTGCAAGCGCTGTATTTTGAACCGTTCCCTGCCAAACTCCGGCGTAAACACTGATTCTTGGGTCAGCTGTGGCTTGCAATAAATCGATGAAAGTTTTGCCTAATTTGCCACCTTCAACATTTTTCTGTCCAAAAGATCCTGCCGTAAAATCTTGTTTTCTCGAATCAAAACCAACCGGATTTCTGTTGAAATCATTTGGTCCGTCCGTATATTTCATAACTGCATTATCAGTTCCGTTCAGGATTACGCCGCCGGCAATCGCTTTTGTTACCCATGTTTTTGACGATGCAGGATCAACTTTTGTCAATCTCATTCCTAAGCGAAGCATCAGCGAATACGAGAATTTTTTCCATTTTGCTATATCTCCATTGTATAAAAAATCAGCAGGACCAAAACTTGGTTTTGCAGCGTCTAAAGCTGTTGCAGCTTCGTCTAGTTCCTTCAGTAAATCTTTGTAGATAAATTCCTGAGTATCATATTTTGGGAGAAAAATTTGAGCCGTATTCGCTTTTGCAGCTTCAGAATACGGAACATCTCCATACAAATCTGTAATTCTGTGGTAGAGATACGCTCTCCAAATTCTGGCAATATTCAGTTTGTTGCTTTCGTTTGGACTGTTTTTTAAGGCATCAAGTACAATTTCGATTTCATTTGCAGCAGTTGGATACGCCTGATTAAAATAAGCCGAATAATACACTTCATTACTCAAATATTTATCTCCGGCTCCTGAAGCTTCTTTATAAGTGGCATAATGCTGCAGCATGCCGCCACATTCTAAAATATTGGTGGCAAAATAATTATTGTTTAAACCGTCTAATTGTGCTTTACTGAAAATGTAGTTTGGATTTGGTTTTTCAACGACATTTGGGTTCGTGTTTATTTCTTCAAAATCTTCGGTACAGGCTGTCATACTTGCTAAAAGTATTCCTGTTATATATAAAATGGTGATCTTTTTCATGTCTTTTAATTTTAGAATTTAACGTTTAAACTTAAACCGAAACTTCTCGTTTTAGGCACTCCAAATTGTTCTACCCCTTGCGCATTTCCTGCACTGAATACAGATTCCGGATCTACGTTTGGCGTTTTCTTATAAAGAATGAATAAGTTTCTGGCCACAAATGAAACCGAAGCTCCTTGTAGTTTTGATAACCCTTTTATTTTGTCAAGCGGCAATTGGTAACCCAAAATAACTTGTCTTAATTTTACAAAACTGGCATCATAGACAAAAGTCGAGGATATGTTTCTTAAACCATCATAATACGTTCTTAGGTTTTCTGGTGCAATTACCATATCAACCGGATTTCCGTTGGTGTCAACCCCTTTTATGGGCAGACCAGTTTCACGGCCGTCAAGCGTTAATTTTGTTAAACCCATACGTGTTCCGTATAAATCAGTACCGGAATATAAACTTCCTCCAAATTTACCGTCAATCAAAAAGCTGAATGAGATGTTTTTGTATTTGAATTCATTGCTGATTCCGGCTCCCCAAGGATGAACTCCCTGACCTAATTCTTCAAGCGGCCCTTGTGCAATTGTCGCTGAACCGCCGCTTACATTATAAACCGTGTTTCCGTTCGCGTCTTTACGAGGTTTATATCCTTTTATAATGCTGTATGGACGGCCGACATCACTTGTAATTGTTACATATCCATTTACAGAAGTAGCCATGGTAATAGAGGTCAGCTGATCTGTAAGTGCTTCAACTTCATTTTCATTATAAGATCCGTTGAAACTTGCATCCCACGTGAAATTATCTGAGTTAATGATTTTACCGCTAAGCAAAAGCTCGATACCTTTATTTCTCATTTTTCCAAGATTCAGTAAAGCCGTATTCGCTCCTGAAGCGTTAGAAATGGTGGTTTCAACAATGTCATTGGTTGTCGCACGGTTGTACCACGCAAGGTCAAGATTCAAACGATTATGAAAAAAACCTAAATCAGTTCCAACTTCAACAGTGGTAGAAGTCAATGGACTTAAAGTTGCGTTCGGAACTCTTGAACTTGTCGGTCCTTGCAATTGCTGTCCGTTGTGTCCGCCCTGAATCATCGAATAGGATGGGTTTAATGCGTACGGATCCGGAGTTGCGCCGCCCACCTGCGCCCATGAGCTTCTAAGTTTGGCAAATGAAACCCATTCCGGCATATTGACAAGATCTGAAAGAATTATGCTGGTTCCTACTGACGGATAAAATACAGTATTGTTTGCTGCTGATAAAGTCGAAAACCAATCCTGACGACCTGTAAAATTCAAAAACACTACATTTTTATAGTCTAAATCGACAGCGCCGTAAACAGAGTTTGTTTTGGTTTTCCCGTAAGGATAACTATAGGCCAGTGTCGATAAATTGCTTAAGGCGTAAAAATCATTCAATACAAAACCTGAACCTTCGACTCTGGTTTCGTCTCTCAGAGTCGTTCTTGAATTCACGCCGGCTAATGCATTTAAAGAGAAATCTTCGTAGATGTTTTTCTTAGAATAATTAAGAATGGCTTCAGAATTTATATTTGATAATTTCATTCTTGAACCTTGCGCATATCCAACTGGATTGTTTAAAGTTGTTTTTGGGATGTATCCAAAGAAATCATAATCAGTGAAATCCTGCCCAATTCTTCCTTGAAGAAATAAATGCGGCGTAAAATTTACTTTCACATTCATCATTCCGATAAAACGATTTTTAGTATCCTGATTTTTAATTTTATTCACCACAAAATAAGGATTTGTCGCAACCGCCACAGGATTCCAGGCTTCTTCAATGCCATTTTCGTCGTAACCCGGAGCAAGATTTCTAATGTCAACTGAGTTCGCAATCATATAAGTTCCCCAGTTAGGGTTTGCTTCAGCATCAGAAACCGTAACCCTGTTGTTTGATTTTTCTAAATTATATTGAGCGACAACATCAAATTTCAGCCAATCTGTTAAGTTGACATTGGTCGCAATATTCACGCTTTTACGATTAAAATCAGAATTTGGCACCACACTTTCGTTGTCCATGTTGGAGAACGAAATACGTCCCGTTGCTTTTTCAGTACCGCCGGATAAAGCGATCGAATTAATAAAAGTTGTTCCGGTTTCGTAGAAGTTTTTAATGTTATTTTTTTGCGCCACATAAGGTCGTGCCACGCCGTCAAACTGAACCACATTTGTCCCGTCTAATTTTGCTCCCCACGACCAGCGTCCGTCAGCAATGGCTTCCGCTTGATTCAATGGCTTCTTTCCTAATGCACCAGAACCGTATTCGTACTGCCAGTCCGGAATAATAGATGGTGTTTCAAAAGTATACGAAGTATTGTATTCTACTCCAATTCCTTGTTGTGCAGTACCTCTTTTAGTCTGAATTAAAATAACTCCATTTGCTGCATTTGCACCATAAAGGGCTGCCGCAGTTCCTCCTTTTAAAACCGTAATGGTTTTAATATTATCAGGGTTTATAACCGAAGTTCCGTCACCGCGATCCACATTAATTCTTGTCGATCCCGCTCCGTTTCCAATTCCCGGCAAATTAAGCTGCGTATTATCAATCGGAAGGTCATTTACCACATACATCGGCTGGTTATTTCCGTTTAATGATCCGTTTCCTCTTATAACAACCCTGCTTGATCCGTTGGGTCCCGTTGCGGTGCTGCTTACATTGACACCGGCAATTTTGCCTACTAAAGCATTTGCAATATTCGCTTCTTTTGCTTTTGTAAATTCAGTTCCTTTAAGCTCGGTTACTGCGTAAGAAATGGCTTTACTGCTTTTTTTTACTCCAAGTGCCGTTACTAAAACCTGCTCCAACACATTTTCGGCAGGTTTTAATCTGATGGTCAGACTTGTTGTCTTGATCAGTGCAAATGATAAAGTTTCGTAACCCATGTAGGATACAATAACATGCGCTTCATTTTCCGGAACAGTCAATTTGAATCTTCCGTTTTCATCAGATATTGTGGCTATTTTGTTATTGCTTTCGGCATAAATGGTTGCTCCTGCAATTGGCAGGCCGTCATCCTGACCCAGAATCTGACCTGAAATTTCAGTCTGATTGCTTGTTTGTTCAAAAAGATGCGTTTTTATTGCAATCCCTTTGGCGTTTGCGGAGAAGATGATTCCTCCCATAAGCACTAATGAAATTAGCTTTGTTTTCATAATTTTTTGGTTTTCGCGTTATTTTGGTTTTTGTTGGCGAATCAAATATATATAAATATTTTTCACACTTGCATATTTTTTGCACAAAATGCATATTTTTTGCAATATTATTTCGTGAACTATTTTTAATATCGAAAAGAAGTATGATTTATAAAGGTGTTTTGAGAATTTTTTGCAGAATATGCTTTTTTGCGGAAAAAGTATTTTTATCTTAAAATTCGTATTTTTGAAGTATGAAAATCGCACTTATTCAATCAGATCTTTATTGGGAAGACGCTTCCAAAAACCGAAATAACTTCGAATCGAAAATAAATCAGATCGATTCTGATGTTGATTTGATCGTGCTGCCGGAAATGTTTTCGACAGGTTTTACCATGAATGCCTCGACCTCAGCCGAAACCATGCAGGGCGAAACCGTACTTTGGATGCAGTCTACAGCAAAACATAAAAATTGTGCCCTGACCGGAAGTTTGATTATCGAAGAAAATGAAAATTATTACAACCGAATGCTGTTTGTTTTTCCGTCTGGAGAAATACAACATTATGACAAGCGTCATTTGTTTACTTTGGCCGGCGAAGATCAATTTTATACCAGCGGGAATCAAAAAGTAATCGTCGAGTATTTAGACTGGAAAATTTGTCTGCAGGTTTGTTATGATTTGAGATTTCCGGTTTTTGCCAGAAATGTCGAAAATTATGACTTGCTTTTGTATGTTGCCAATTGGCCAAAAGTACGCACTAATGCGTGGGACGCATTGCTAAAAGCACGCGCCATCGAAAACTTAAGTTACGTTGCAGGAGTTAACAGAATAGGGACAGATGCAAATAATTACGAACATATTGGTCATTCGCAGGTTGTGGATTTTTTAGGCAATTATATTCTCGAACCACAGGAAACAGAACATGTTTTTGTGGTTGAATTAGATAAAAATGTAATGTTGGAAACGCGAAAAAAACTCGATTTCTTAAGTGATAAAGATGCTTTTGAAATTAAAATCTAGAAAGCTTTCCGTTTTTTTACGTCTTCTTGAGTTTTCTTTTTAGCCTCAATTTTTTCTACTTCGGGACTGTACGGAATACTTAAATCAATAGCCTGATCAACATCCCAATTCGTTCGGACATCGACTTGTTTCTGGTAATAAAACACTTCTTCTGAATAGGTTTTGGTTAGGAAATCTCCAGAATCGTAAATTTTATTTTTATTATCATCATAGATAATTCGAACCGTAAAAGATTCAGGAACAAGCAAAGGGAATTCGATTTTGGTTTTTCCTTCAGAGTAATCACTGGCTAAAACCACATCTCCTTTTTTATTCGTTATTTCAATAATGATCGGGAAACGTTTTACGTTTTTCAGATCGAGGACCAGATTGCCGTAATCTTCATATTCTTTAGTTGCTAATTTATACGATAAGGTATCATTTGTTTTATCATAAAAGTCAGTCAAAGCCCCCGGAAGAAAAGTAAATTTATATTTTTCTAAAGGCTGTCTCTTGAAATCGACATATAGTTTTTGATCAAATACATCATATTCTGTCGTAAAATCTACGGCAACAGAATCTTTATTGACTAATTTGATTTTCGATTTGTCAAATTTAACCAATGGCGTTTCGGTTTCTAACGTAAATCGATCTCTGTAATGCAGGAGTCCGTTTTGTACGGCTTTAATATTCATCGTGTCTTTTTTCTGGTCTTTTACCCTGAACGTGAACTTTTTAGTATAATTTTCCTTGGTTACTTCAAGCGTTAAAGAGTCTGCTTTAAGTGGTTTGTACCAAATTTGCAGCGAATCCTTTTTAGGAAACTGCGTTACGATACTTTCCAGGATTTCGTTATTGTTTTTAAGGACAATTGTAGGTTTCTGGAGCTTAAAATTCTGTTTCGAATCATACGGAAGATACAATCTGTTGCCCGAAGCCTGTATCGGTTTCAGCACTTTTAGCGGCTGGCTTTCCTTAAATAATTCAATCTCGTAAACAGTATCATTCGGGATGGTAATAAAATGCTTGATGAACCCGATTTTATCCTCTTTTGGGTTGTATCTGTTATTGCCGCCTTTATCTTTCAGGGCCATTAAAAGATATTTTCCTGCCTTTAAATTTTCTAATTTAAAAGTTCGTAAACTATCTAAAGTATTGGTGATGTATCTTGGAGACTGCTTGTAAATAATAGAATCCTTGAACGTATCATTGGCTTCATAAAGCATTACCGACACAAAATTGTCGACTTCTTTTTCGTAAGAATCCTTAATTATACCACTGATCGAAAGGGAATCAATATAAGATCCGGTCGAAAAAACATATTTAAACTGGTTGATTGCATTTCCTTCATTATTGTCTGTAATACTCTGCCCAAAGTTGAAACTGTACGTGGTATTGGGTTGTAAGGTATCTCTAATTTGTACTGTTATGACCTTACTGACATTCGTTGGCGTAATCAGCGGCTCATATTTCATTGGCGGTGAAGTAATCAGCTGTTTGTTGAGGTTTTTCAGCTTTACATATTCATCAAATTGCAAAATAAATCGATCTCCTTTAAAATCAGTGCTGAAATTTTCAGGAGAACTCGCTACTAAAACAGGAGCAAGGGTGTCTTTTAATCCGCCGGTGATACTGCCTCGTTTGGCGCAGCTCATCATTAAAAATACTAATAAAAATGAAATATATCTAAGGTTGCTTTTCAACATAGCGGTTTTGAATTTGATTGCACAAAATAACGATTATATTTGCTTTAATCGAAATTTTTTATCCATTTATTAGGATTTGCATCTTTTGACTTTTTCTCTTTTTTTGAAATTTAAAAACCAGCAATAAGTCCTAATTTCTTACTTTTGAGTTTCATTATAATTTCCTTCCGTTTTGATAAAAAGATTTTTTTTGATTGCAGTCCTTTTTTTACTGATTTCATGCAGCAAAAACAATAATCCGATTATTGCTTTTTATTATTGGAAAACCAATTTGAAATTTTCTGAAAAAGAAAAAGAAGTTTTAAAAGATAATAAAGTCACGAAACTTTATATTCGGTATTTTGACATCGGCCTGCATCCAAAAAACAAGCAGCCAATTCCGATAAGTCCTATTCATTTTCAAGAAAATATTAGTAACTTTAATATCGTTCCGGTCGTTTTTATTCAGAACAAAGTCATGCTGCAGCCCAATCTTGATATTGATGATCTGGCTCAAAAAACCATTCATTTAGTCGAACAAATAAATGCGAAGAATAAAATTGTATGCCAGGAAATTCAAATTGACTGCGATTGGACATTAAAAAGCAAAGACCATTATCTGAAGTTTATTGAAAGATTTAAAAAGCTTTCGCAGAAAAAACTTTCGGCAACCATCAGGCTGCATCAGGTGAAGTATTTTAAAAAGACAAAAATACCAAATGTAGATTCAGGAGTTTTAATGTATTATAACATGGGAACGATTGCTGCAGATAATGAAAATTCTATTTACAGCCGGAAAATTGCAGCAAAATACCTGAAGAGTCTGAAGAAATATCCACTTCACCTTGATTTTGCACTGCCCCTATATTCATGGGCGGTTCATATCAGGAATCAGAAAGTGATAGGTTTACGATCAAAACTAAATGCAGGCGAATTAAAAAAAGACAATAATTTTGAACAGGTAAATGCACTATTTTTTAAAGTAAAACATTCGAATTATAAGAATGGGGTTTTTTATGAAGAAAATGATCTGCTGAAAATAGAAGCTGTTACCTCAGATGATTTAAAAGAAATGGCACAGGAACTGGACGAAAATACAGCTCAGGCGCCGAGAGAAATTATATTTTACGATTTAGACGAATTCAATTTAAAAAATTATGAAAAAAATATTTTTGAGCAGGTTGTTTCTTGTTTCTAGTACCATTTTGCTTTCGGCTTACGGAATCATCTACGCATGCGGAGGCGGGGACGACTGGGATTATTTTGGTTATAATTCGAATTTTACGCCCGAAACCTTTACAGATGAATCGTATTTGCCGCTTTTTTTATCCAACTCTATTTTTTACGGAATTGGTTTTGATACCGATCATAATTCCAGATTCAATGGCGATATAACCTCAGATTGGGTAACGTATCTAAAAGGAAAAGTGGATCATGAAACCGTTCAATATTTTTTAATAGGAGATGGCTCGCCTAAATTTTATTCGGAAAAAAAGACCGGCATTCAAAATAAAACGGAAGTTGAACAGCTTCATGTTTTTTATAAAACCAAGAAAGAAAACAAGGCTTCATTAAAATGGGGTAAAAAACTCAGTCTGACAGATGCGAAAATAAAGAGTTTTATCGAATTTTTGTATTTGGCACAGAAAATAGAAACAGTATCGATTGGTGGAGATTATTGGAGTTACGATCCCGTTGTGGCCAAAACTTTTAATGATTTGAAAATGATTCAATCAATCGAAAATGTATACAACACCACGTCAGATTCATTTTTGAAAAACAGGTATTGGTTTCTGACCATGAAAGCTTATTTCTATAGTAATAACAAGCAGAAAGCGATTTTGTTTTTTAATAAAACAGAAAATTCGGTTCCTAAAAATGTCTTGTATTATCGTGCCCTTTCGTATGCTGCCGGAATCAATTATCAGCAGAAAAAATATTCGGTTTCTAATTATTTGTACGCGCAGGTTTTTGATAAATGCCCAGAAATGAGAACGGTT
>Ga0247815_10000201_pt1 | contig 47121 bp, 40 predicted proteins | sample UWRJL194509B1_FD_181014 | JGI IMG/M metagenome (GOLD analysis project Ga0247815, IMG submission 181014) | Plant litter microbial communities from Arlington Agricultural Research Station in Wisconsin, United States - UWRJ-L194-509B-1 | ecosystem: Environmental > Terrestrial > Plant litter >... | reverse complement strand
GCGATGGCGACGCTGGACGTGTTCCGCACCTCGGTGGCGGCCGCCGCGCTGGGCTTCGCGCGGCGCGCGCTGGACGAGGCGCTGGCGCACGCCACGCGGCGCAAGATGTTCGGCCAGGTGCTGTCCGACTTCCAGCTGACGCAGGCCAAGCTGGCCGACATGGCGACCGGCATCGACGCCGCCGCGCTGCTGACCTATCGCGCCGCCTGGCAGCGCGACCAGGGCAAGGGTAACAATAAGGTGACCAAGGAAGCGGCGATGGCCAAGATGCACGCCACCGAAACCGCGCAGCAGGTGATCGACGCGGCGCTGCAGATGTTCGGCGGCCTGGGCGTGGTCAGCGGGCAGCCGGTGGAGCGGTTGTACCGCGAGATCCGCGCGCTGCGCATCTACGAAGGCGCGACCGAAGTACAGCAACTGATCATCGCGCGCGAGCTGCTGCGCGATGCCAACCTCAAGGAACAATGATGGACTTTCTTCAACCGCCGGGCTGGGCGCGGCCGCGTGGCTATTCCAACGGCGTCGCCGCCAGCGGGCGCACGGTGTGCGTCAGCGGCATGATAGGGTGGGACGGGCAGGGCGTGTTCCACAGCGACGACTTCGCGGGCCAGGTGCGGCAGGCGCTGCAAAACATCGTCGAGGTGCTGGCCGAGGCCGACGCCCGGCCGGAGCACATCGTGCGCATGACCTGGTATGTGCTCGACAAGAAAGAATACGTCGGCGCCTACAAGGACATCGGCGCCGCCTACCGCGAGATCATCGGCGCGCATTATCCGGCCATGACGGCGGTTCAGGTGGTGGCGTTGATCGAGGACCGGGCGCGGGTGGAGATCGAGGTGACGGCGGTGGTGCCGTAAAGAAGATGCGTCAGCGGGAACACCACGCCCAGCAGCGTGATCGGGAATAAATGCTTTTCCAGCTCGTAGTAGCCGTCGCCATACACGACCAGAATCGGATAGCCGAGCAGGAACAGGTTGTAGATCACGAAACGCAGTTGCCGCGCGTACAGCGCCAGCATCAGGCTGCCCAGCGTCGCCAATAGGGAGATCTCGCCGAGGTGACGCGTCAGCATCGCGTGCGGCGCCAGCACCGCCGACGGCAGCGATGAGCCGAAAATGTAGTCCATCCGATAGTCGGCCGTGAACGCCGTGAGTATCGGTTCCGTCAGCACGCGATACGCATATCGCGGATTGGCGCGGACGGTCGACCAGTACCATGCACCAAAATACGACCGCATTTCTTCGAGTTGCGCTGCGGGCAAGGCGTCGCCGGCAGGCCAAAAGCTGCTTCCCCAGTAAGGCGCCGTCCCCGCCGGCAACGTGACCAGGTCCGAGCGCACCATCTCCGCAGCGAGTTTTTCACGGGCGCGAAAATCATGGGCGTTCCACGACGACACCGACGCCATGCTGTACGCCAGACCATTGAAATAGCGGTTGTAACTATTCGGGACCGCGAACTTCGAGTTCTTGAACAGCAGCGCGCCGACGCACACCAATCCTATCAAGATGACGGCGGCGTTGCGGCGCCAGCTGGTGCGCCGCAGTCCGATCAGAAAAAACGGCAGGAACTGCACCTTGCTGGCGGTGATGCACAAGCCCGTCCACCGCTCCAGTGAATTCGCCTCCAAGGCGAAGAACGTCAACAACGGAATCAAGGCGATCAGCAGGCTTTCTTCGAACGGCGAGTTAAAGAAAGACAAGACATAGGGATTCACTAGCAGCACCAGCAGCGCACCGCCGGCCAGCATGCGCCCGCGCAGCAATATCGCTGTGATCCCGCTCAGGTACAGCGCCAGGTAAAACCAGCAAACCCACAGCGTGTCGTAGCGCTGAAAGCCCAGTCCGCGCTGGATCAGCGCCGCCGTTTCCGTGATGGCCGCTGCGGAGCTGACCGGCACCAGGTCGGTGGGCTTGACCGCCGCCAGCGGCAGGAATTGAAAATACCGCGGGTAAGGACGAAGCTGCTGATATTTATCGCGATCGTCCACCGCCGCCGCGCGCAGCGTGCGCCAACCGTCGCCGTTGTTCATCCTGTACGTGCCGCCCGCCAACGCCGCCAACGCCAGAAAGAGCGCGCACATCAGCAAGAGGGTGAGGCGCTGGCGGCGCAATGCGCGGCTCATGTCACACCGCCGCCATCACGGTGACGCCGCACAGCGCGACCACCAGCAAGCTGATCGGATCCTTCAGCGCGAACACCACCGGATCGTCGTGCATGGCGCCGCGATGGGTCACCATCCAGACCCGGCTGATCCAGTACAGCAGCAACACGCATAGCGGCCAGATCATGCGCGGATGGCGGTACAACAGCGTCACCTCGGGGCTGTTGATATACAGCGCCAGCACCAGCACGCACAAAAAGCCGGACGCCACGCCCATGGCGTAGAGCAGGCTCAGGTCCTCGACCAGGTAGCCGCGTCCCGCCGCAGACAGTTGGCCGCGCCGCTTGTTGCCGTCCAACTCGGCATAACGCTTGACCAGCGCCAGGCTGAGGAACAAAAAGATCGAGAACAGCAGCAGCCAGAACGACAGCGGTACATCGACGGCGGCGGCGCCGGCCACGATGCGGATCGTGTACAGGCCGGCCAGCACCATGGTGTCGACCATGACGATGCGCTTCAGGCCGAACGAATAGGCCAGCGTCATGACGTAGTAGCTGATCAGCACCAGGCGGAATTCAAGCGGCAGCAACAGCGCCAGCGCCAGCGAGGCCAGCAGCAGTAGCGGCGTCAACGCCATGCCGACCAGCAGCGAGACGTCGCCGGCGGCGAAGGGACGGTGACGCTTTTTCGGATGGGCGCGGTCGGCCTCCAGGTCCAGCATGTCGTTCAACAGGTACACCGACGAGGCGGCGAAGCCGAACGCCAGGAAAGCCACCAGCCCCGCCAGCAGCGCGCCCGGCGAGGCCAGGATGTGGGCCGCCGCCATCGGGATGAACAGCAGCATGTTCTTGACCCACTGGTGGGGGCGCAGCGCCTTGATGGTGGCGCGCAGCGGGCGCGCACGCCCGGGGAAGGCGGCCACCACCTCGGTCTGCCGCGCGGCCTGGCGCTGCAGGCCGGCGCCGCCGTTGACGACCACCGCGCCCTTGCTGTGGCGCCACACCTTGAGGTCGACCTTGTGGTTGCCGCAATAGTCGAAGCGCCGATCGCCGAACCGTTCGGCCAGATGGCGCGCCTTGTTGCCGCCCGACATATTGAGCGTATCGGAACTGGCGAGCACGCCGTCGAACAGCGCGCAGTGCGCGGCGACCGCGTCGGCCAGCCGGTGGTTGGCGGCGGTGCACAGCCACAGCGAGCGGCCGGCGGCCTTTTGCTCGGTGGCCCAACGCAAGAAATCGGCGTTGTAGGGCAGGGCGGCGGGATCGAGCGCGACCCGTTTGGCGATCTGCGCCTTCAACGCGGCCTTTCCGTTGAGTAGCCACAGCGGCAGCAGCAACAGATACAGCGGATTGCGTTTGATCAGCAGCAGCATCGATTCCAGCAGCAGGTCGCTGTGGATCAGCGTGCCGTCGAGGTCGATGCAAAGTGCCAGGGGTGCGTCGGTGAGGTGGGCTGCTGTGATGCTCATGTCATGCCTCATTCAAAACTGCGGCTGGGCGATAAACAGATGATAGCGATCTGCCACGGTCAGGCAGTCCTTAACCGTCAAAAAAAGTCTTGATATTTCGGAAGAATATTGCGATGCAACAGAATTGTGTCAATCGGGCAACATCTAAGCCTCAAAAAGATGCAATTAATCACTAAAAATTTTATGCCGTTCATTATTTATGTAAAAATCATAATTTCGACACATACTCGCCGGAGTGTGATGGGCGCGCGGTGAGTGTCCGCTTTCCGCCATTTTAAGGAGATCCCATGGCCGCTGACATTTTCGTTGTCGATCCGCATTTGCACCGAACTAGCAATAACTTCAACTTTCTGCGCTTGCTATTCGCGTTACTGGTGATCCTGTCGCATACAGTTGAAATTCTGGATGGCAATAGAGACAGGGAAATTTTCACCATTTTGTTTCACACAACCACTTTCGGCGGGCTAGCCGTCGACGGCTTCTTCCTGCTGAGCGGTTATCTAATCGTTCAGAGTTGGAAGGCGGACCCTGTGGCTTGGACTTTTTTAAGCAAGCGCGCGCTGCGCATTTTCCCCGCGTTCATCGTGGCCTCCGTACTTTGCGCCTTTATTGTGGGGCCGCTCGGCGGCGGCAAGGATTACTTCGAGCAGTTCAAGTTGGTTGATTTTCTGGTAGGCATGGGACTGCTGGCCAAGCCGGCGATCCCGCCGGTGTTCGCCGGCAGCCACTTCCCGATGGTCAATGGCTCGATGTGGTCGATCCACTATGAATTTGTCTGCTATTTGTTTGTTTTGGGATTCGGTTTGAGCAGAGCATTGCGGAATCCGCGTGTCTGGTTGTTTGCCACCGCCGCGTTAGTGGTGGTGAACACCGCACACGCTTGGGGGCTGCAGTTCTCCTTGCTATCCTTGCGCGATCCTTTGGCCAACCCTTTGGTGCGCCTCAGCATGTTCTTTTTTGTTGGGGGCAGCTTTTACCTCTACCGGCACGTGATAGTCTTCCGCCGCCGTGATGCGGGCATTGCCGCGGCCCTGTTGCTGCCGGCCTTGTACTCGGAGGCCACGCTGGATCTCGGGCTGGCTTTGGCGGGCGGCTATCTGCTGTTTTATTTCGCGCTCACGCCGCTGGCCGGTCTGCACTGGTTCAGGCGCTTGCCCGACGTCTCGTACGGCACTTATCTTTACGGTTGGCCGGTCACCAAGCTCCTGATCTGGTATTTTCCCTCCATCTCAGCGGTGGCTGCGGTGGGGCTGACAATGCTCGCGGCGCTGATGCTGGGCGCTGTAAGCTGGTACGGTGTCGAAAAGCCCTTCCTGAAACTGAAGCCAGGTAACCATCGCCAGCCGGCGCTGGTGCCGGCCTAAATCACCGTCCGCCAACAATGATGCTGGTGAATTTTGGCAATAGCCGTTGCAATATAAAGTAAATCGCCAGCAAGATGGCTATCAACAATAATGGGATGCAAAAATAAAGCGTCAGGGTCAGGCCTGCGCTTTCAGGCCGCATACTTTTATAGGCCAGTTTGCGCATGACGGTCAACGCCGGTTCATGTGCCGCATAGACAAAGAAGCTGGCGGTGCCAAGCAACAGCAGCCGGTTTCTAAGACTCTCGTGTTGCGCAGCTGATTTCGTTAGATATAGCATACTCGCCACGCCCACTGCGATACTCGTCCGATACAGGTACACGTGATAATCGCTCTGTGCGGCAAGCGCTGTTGTAAAAAGCAAAACCACGTAACACACGGTGATTTTTCCACCATATTTGTCCAGCCCCATCAGGTTTTTCCCTTGCGCTCCCAAATAGCTGCCAAGGCAGAAAAATAAAACGGCTTCCGTTGACGGGATGAAATTCAAGCCTATTCCGGACAGCCATAGGCAGGCCAGCGAGGCGAGCGCCAGCGCCGGAATGCGCTTGTTGACTTGATGAATCAGCGGAGTGGCCACAACCAGCAGCATCAGGTCGCGTATGAACCAAAATTGATAGGAGATGGGCGGTCGGCCGATGCCGAATAGCGCGGCGGGATAGTCGATCCAGCGATATTCGGCGATCGGCAAGATGAAGCGGCCTGAAAAAAAAGTGCTCAAGGCTGGAATGCTTTGGGCGATGGCCATTGCCACCAGCATCAATGCGTTCCAAAAAAGAAAAGGCAGCAGCAGCGACTTGGCGCGGCTACGCAATTTTTTCAAGTAATGTTCAGTGTCCCATTCAAAACCGTAGAAAAACAGGTAGCCGGACATCAGGAAAAACAGCGGCACCGCAGTGCGCGCCAGTCCGTTGGAAAGAAGGTTTTCGATGAAATCGGCGAAACCGCTGTGTTGGACTGTGCCAAGCTTGCCGTCCGCCATGGCCACTGAATTGCCGAAATTATGAATAAATACAATGCCAATGATCAGTGGGAAACGCAATACGCCCAAGCGGTGCGACAATTCCTTATCCATGTGCTCGAATTCCTCCAGATTTCACTGTGTCTTGATTGGCATGATTGCTGCGGTGCGATGATACCCGACCGGGATGCCGATTAGATTATGTTTTTGGAATTTTTGATGTGGCGGATGGGAGCGGGCTGGTCCCCCCGACTGGAATCGAACCAGTATCCCACGCTTAGGAGGCATGTGCACTATCCATTGTGCTACGGGGAGGACGCGGGCCAAGCCTGGGTGGGCGTGGCTGGGCGCAATTATATCCGAGCGCGCCGCGATTGCAGCGTCAAATTCGCGCCGTCGCGCGGTTATTTGGACATCGCGCCGGCCCCATCGAATTTGGGCCGGTCGGCGCCCGCCTCCATTTTGCGGTATAGCAATTGCAACGGTATCCACACCAGTATGTCGTCGAATTCGCCGCCGGGCGCGGCGGGATTGCTTTCCGGCTTGCGCAGGAAGAACTCGCTGGTGGCGCCGTCGTTTTGCTGTTCGTCCGCGTTGCCGACGCCGGCGTTGGCCAGCGCCAATCCCTGGACGCTGGTGCCGAGATTGTTTTTGCCGCTAGAGAAAATCACCGCCGGCGCGCAACGGCTGTTGATGTCGCAGTCCTGCTGCCCGACCAGGAACAGCGGCGCGCCGCCGGCGTCCCGGCTCAGCACTTTCCGGTCGGCGACCGCGCTGGCGGGCGACACCGGCGCCCGGGTGAAGGCGGGGCTGACGCTGTAGCGCAGCAATTTGCCCCAGCTGTCGGCCCCGGCCACGCCCAAGGTGACCCAAGGCAGATAGCCGCTGCAGCCTGCGCCGCCGCAAGGCCCGGACATTTCATGACCGTCGGTGGCCGAGGCGGCCGGCCGCGGCAGGCGGCCGTTGGCGATGGCGTAGCCGAGCAGCGCCTCCTTGGCCGCGGCCAGGGAGGCGGCCGTGGCGCGCTCGCGGATCGCCGCCGCCCGGCCGTTGCTGAAGGAATGGATCAGCAACGCCGAGGCGCCGAGGCCGAGCGTGGCGACCAGGATCAGCAGGATGGCGCCGCGCTGGCGGGCGCGCCGGATCGGATGGGATGGCAAAACGGTGGGACCCCGCGATGAAATTCACTATTTGCCGACGATGCTAGCCGATCCGGCGGCGGAAAGCCAGCGGCGCCGCCGCGTGGAAGTGGCTGACGGCGCCAGTTGCCGGTACAATACCGCTTCTTTCAATATTCCAGCGGCAAGCTTTATCGCGCATACCGCTGCGACCGGACCCTTTCCTATTATGGCAGTCATATCCCTTTCCTCGGCTCAACTCGCGTTCGGCCACGTCGCACTTCTCGATCATGCGGAATTCTCCCTGGAGTCGGGCGAGCGCGTCGGCCTGATCGGCCGCAACGGCACCGGCAAATCCTCGCTGCTCAAAGTCATCTCGGGCCGCTTCAAGCTCGACGACGGCTTGCTGGTCATGCAGCAAAACATCAAAATCGCCTATGTCGAGCAGGAGCCGGTGTTTGATCCGGACATGACGGTGTTCGACGCGGTGGCCTCCGGCATGGGCGAACTGCCGGCGCTGCTGAAGGAGTACGACGCGCTGACCGGCCAGTTCGGCCAAGGCAACGACGACGCCGTCATGGAGCGCATGCACGACGTCCAGGTGCTGCTTGACGCGGCCGACGCCTGGAGCCTGCCGAACAAGGTGGAAACCGTGCTGGACAAGCTGAACCTGACCGGCGACATGCTGATGAAGACGCTGTCGGGCGGCATGCAAAAGCGCGTGGCGCTGGCGCGCGCGCTGGTGTCGGCGCCGGACGTGCTGCTGCTCGACGAGCCGACCAACCATCTGGACTTCAGCTCCATCCTGTGGCTGGAGGGTTTGCTGCGCGATTTCAAGGGCAGCGTGCTGTTCATCACCCACGATCGCTCCTTCCTGGACAACGTCGCCACCCGCATCATCGAGCTCGACCGCGGCCGCCTGCTGTCGTTCCCCGGCAATTTCACCGCCTATCAGGTGCGCAAGGCCGAGCAGCTGGAAAACGAGGAGGTGGAAAACGCCAAGTTCGACAAGGTGCTGGCGCAGGAGGAAATCTGGATCCGCAAGGGCGTCAAGGCGCGCCGGGTGCGCGACGAGGGCCGGGTGCGCCGGCTGGAGGCGTTGCGCCTGCAGCGCTCCGCGCGCCGCGAGCAGCAGGGCCAGGTCAAACTGGAGGTGTCGTCGGGCGAACGTTCCGGCAAGATCGTGGCGGAACTGGACAACATCAGCAAGAAATTCGGCGACCGCGTGATCGTCAACAGTTTCACCGGCACCATCCTGCGCGGCGACAAGGTCGGCCTGATCGGCGCCAACGGCGCCGGCAAGACCACCTTGCTGAAAATGATCCTGGGCGAGCTGGCGCCGGACGGCGGCGTCGCCAAGCTGGGCACCAAGCTGCAGGTGGCGTACTTCGACCAGATGCGCACCCAGCTCAACGAGGAGGCCAATCTGATGGAAACCATCGCCCCGGGCAGCGACTGGGTCGAGATCAACGGCGCGCGCAAGCACGTGATGAGCTACCTGAACGACTTCCTGTTCGCGCCGGAGCGCGCCCGCTCGCCGGTCAAGTCGCTGTCCGGCGGCGAGCGCAACCGATTGTTGCTGGCGCGTTTGTTCGCCAAGCCGTCGAACTGCCTGGTGCTCGATGAGCCGACCAACGATCTGGACATCGAGACGCTGGAGTTGCTGGAGGAGTTGCTGGAAGAATATACCGGCACGGTGTTCCTGGTCAGCCACGACCGCACCTTCCTCGACAACGTGGTGACCCAGGTCATCGTCGCCGAAGGCGGCGGCAACTGGCGCGAGTTCGTCGGCGGCTACTCCGACTGGGAACGCGTGCGCGACACCGTGAGCGCGCCGGTCAAGGCGGCCGCCAAGCCGGCCGTCAAGCCGGCCGACACGGCCGCCGCGGCGCCGGCGGCGAAGGCCAAAAAGCTCAGCTTCAAGGAGCAGCGCGAGCTCGATGAACTGCCCAAGCTGATCGCCGCGCTCGAAGACGAGCAGACCGCGTTGACGCTGCAGCTTTCCGACCCCGACTTCTACAAGAAGAACGCGGCCGAAGCCAAGCGGATCCACGCCCGTGTCGATGAAATCGAGGCCGAATTGCTGGCCGCGCTGGAAAAATGGGAACGGATCGAAGGCAAGGGCAATTAAATCGGTGTAAATAAAGCAGCGGCGCGCAGGCGAAATCCGGCTGGTATCCAATATAATCCGCCGCATGCCTACTCTCGGGGTCGACCGGTGCGGATAGCGAATCTCCCCATGCGTCGCTGCGGCGCAACATATTTCCCCCTCGCGGCGCGCCGGGAGGGCCGTGTTTGACCGCGCGGCGTGGCCGCGCGTGTTACCTTTTGCTCTCTACATGGCGTTTGTCGTGCTGAACGACGGGCTGGGCCGGCTGGGGGTGGACGATCAGCAGCTGAGATGGCTGTACGCGGTCAAGATCGGCGCCGTGTCGCTGGCGCTGTTGCACTACCGCCGCCGCTACGACGAACTGGCCTGGCCGCGCTTGCCGCGGCGCTGCTGGCTGCTGGCGGTGGCCGCCGGCGCGCTGGTGCTGCTGCTGTGGATACGCTTGAACGCGGGCTGGATGGTGGTCGGCGCGTCCGCCGGCTTCGATCCCGGCGGCCCGGCGGACATCGATTGGCCGCTGGCGGCGGTGCGGCTGGCCGGCGCGGCGCTGGTGGTGCCGGTGATGGAGGAATTGTTTTGGCGCTCCTTCCTGCTGCGCTGGCTGGTGGATCCGCAATTCCTGCAAGTGAGTCCGGCGCGGGTAAATGTGCGGGCTTTTCTTGTCTCCGTGATATTATTTGGTGTGGAGCACAGCTTATGGCTGGCCGGCATCGTCGCCGGCGCTGTGTTTACCTTGTTGTATATGCGCAGCAGAAATTTGTGGACGGCGATCGTGGCGCACGCGGTCACCAACGGATTGCTGGGCGTGTGGATAATTGCGACAGAAAACTGGGCCTACTGGTAGTATTGTCAACCTCCGATGTCCCTTCACGAATACAGGATAATGTTGAGTTCCTTGCGAAAAAATACACGGCGCGAGCCTGCCTGCGGCCGCTCGTCTTCTCTGTTGCGGGACGCGATGCTGCTGGGCGGCATATTGTTGTCCGTGCCCGCCCACGCGGCGTTGAACGACACCTTTCATCCCTTCGTCGGCGTGAGTTACTCGTACGACAGCAATCTGTTTCGTCAATCCGATATCCCCGGACAGGATCTGGTCGAATCCGACCGCACCCGCCAAGTGTTCGCCGGCATCGAAGTGGATAAGCCGTTCGGGCGCCAGCGGTTTACGGGATCGGCTCGTCTCAGCAAGGTGACCTTCGACCGCTTCAGCCAGCTCGACTACGATGCCAAGGACGTGTCCGGCACGTTGTTCTGGCAATTGGGCAACCATTTGGACGGTACGCTGGGCGGCAGCTACAGTTCATCGCTGACCTCGTTCACCGATTTCATCGGCACCGAGCGCAATGTGCGTGTGCAGCGCGGTGAGTTCGCCGACGGCGGCTGGCGCTTTCATCCGAGCTGGCGGGTGCGCGGCCGGGTGTCGCGCGACAAGACCGAGTTCGACTTGCCGACGCAAAGCTATCTGAACCGTACCGACGACAGCACCGAGCTCGGCCTCGATTACCTGGGCGTGACGGGGAGCACCGTGGGGCTCCAGGTCCGCCATCTGAAGGGCAGTTATCCCAACTTGCAGAACTTTAATGGTTTCGTGTTGCACCAGGACTATACCCAGGACGACGTCAAGCTGAAGGTGTTCTGGAAGTTCAGCGAAGCCAATCAGCTGCAGTTTCTTGGTGGCCGTGCCAAACGCGAGCATGAACTGGGTCGCGGCCGCAGCAGTAGCGGCACCAACGCCCGCCTGACCGACACCTGGGCCGTGACCCCGTCCGTGGTGCTGGTCAGCACGGTGTGGCGGGAGTTCGCCGCCTTCGAGGGCAGTTCGGCGAGCTATAGCCTGAACAAGGGGGCCAGCGCCAACGCGCGCTGGAGCGTGACCTCCAAGGTGCAGGCGACCGCCGAGTTGCGCTATTTGCACCGGGACTTCGCCGGGTTCGCGACGCAACCGGCGGTGTTTCCGGACGATAGGTCGCGCTTCGCCTCGCTGGGCCTGAATTACTCGCCCAAAAATAATATTATGCTGGGCTTGTCGGTGAACCATGACGTGCGCGACTCGAACGCCAGCTTCAGCCGCGCGTACCGCTCCAATGGCGCGCTGTTCAGCGCCAATATTGAGTTTTAGTATCGATGGGTTAACATGACGGTCAATGATATTCCTCTAATTTCGTTTTTTCAGCGCGTCCTTGATCCCCTGATCATCATGGGGTCGCTGTACCTGTTTTCCTTTTGCTGCGGCGCGCCGTTCAACGGCTATGCGCTGGTGTTGATGATACTGGCGTTCTTTGTGTCGTCCTCGGTGTACCAGTACATCGACCCCTACCGCACCTGGCGCAGCGGCCGCCTGCTGGCCTATGCGCGCGATGTGCTGCTGGGCTGGTTCGGCACGGTGCTGATCCTGGTCTTCATCGGTTCGGTGAGCGGTCTGGCCGGCCAGTACGACCGCGCGGTGCTGCTGCTGTGGTTCGTGGCGACGCCGTTCGTCTTGCTCGGCAGCCATCTGGCGGTGCGCAAGATGAGCAGCGACCCGGCCGGCGCCAGCGAGGTGCGTTCGGCGGTGATCATCGGCGCCAACGATGTCGGCCTGAAGTTCGCCGCCACGATCGAGCGCAACCCCAACTTGTTCATGAGCGTGCGCGGCTTTTTCGACGACCGCGCCGAGGACCGGCGGCCGGAGCGGATGGCGCATCCGATGCTGGGCAGCATGGCCGAGGTCGCCATGTTCGTGCGCCAGCACCAGATCAAGATGATCTTCATCAGCCAGCCGATGTCGGCCCAGCCGCGCATCCGCAAACTGCTCGACGATCTGGAGGACACCACCGCGTCGGTGTATTTTTTGCCGGACATCTATGTGTTCGACTTGATGCAGGCGCGTTTCAGCAGCGTCGGCGGGATGCCGGTGATCGCCATCCGGGAAACCCCGTTCACCGGCATCAACAGCCTGGTCAAGCGCGTCAGCGACATCGTGCTGTCGACGCTGATCCTGCTGATGATCAGCCCGATCATGCTGGTGATCAGCGCGGCGGTGCGCTACAGTTCGCCGGGCCCGATCATTTTCCGCCAGCGCCGCTACGGCCTGTACGGCGAGGAAATCATCGTCTACAAATTCCGCTCGATGACGGTGGCCGAGGACGGCGCCAAGGTGGTGCAGGCGGTCAAGGGCGACCAGCGGGTGACCCGGGTCGGCGCTTTTCTGCGCAGCAGTTCGCTCGACGAGTTGCCGCAGTTTATCAACGTGCTGCAGGGGCGGATGAGCATCGTCGGCCCGCGCCCGCATGCCGTGGCGCACAATGAACAGTACCGAAAGTTGATCAAGGGCTACATGCTGCGGCACAAGGTCAAGCCCGGCATCACCGGTTGGGCGCAGGTGAACGGCTTGCGCGGCGAGACCGAAACGCTGGACAAGATGGAGGCGCGGATCAGCTACGATCTCGACTATCTGCGCAAATGGTCGCTCTGGCTCGATGTGTGGATTATTTTGTTGACGGTTAAAGTCGTTCTTAAGCGCGACAACGCATTTTAGTCCGGCCGTGTTCCGTACGATCCGGACCGCGCGCGGGGTCCGTGATTGAATGCTAAAATATTGCACTAAATGCACGGTGGTTTGTGATATTGACAATTGGCATGTGCCCCACCATACTGTTCTGGTCCGCGCTGTGCGCTGCACAAAACCGGCCCGGCCAGCGCGGCTCGTTATATTGATGCTCTTCGTGTTTAAAGGAATTGATCTTGAATCAACTAAATGTAGTCCCTTCCAAACCGCGGCGGGCGCTGGCCGGCCGCATGGTGCTGACGCTGCTGGTGGCGAGCGTCGGCTTGACGGCGTGCGGCGACAAGGAAAAAAAGTCGGGACAGGCGCTGGTCAGCGTCAACGGCGAGGAAGTCACGATTTCGCAACTGAATGAAGAGTTGCAGCGCGCCGGCGTGCAGCCGGCGCAGCAGGCGCAGGCCAGGAAGCAGCTGCTGGAGAGCCTGGTCGACCGCCAGTTGTTGCAAAACGCGGCGATCAAGGAAAAACTCGACCGCGATCCGAACGTGGTGCAGGGCATCGAGCGCGCCAAGGCCTTGATCGTGGCCCAGGCGTATATGCAAAAGCATATCGGCGCCGTGGCCAAGCCCAGCGCCGCCGAGGTGCAGGAGTATTTCACCAAGCACCCGATCTTTTTCACGCAACGCAAGCAAATGGACATGCGTCAACTGATCATCGCCACCAGCGACGTCGACGACCGCCTGAAGGCGGTGATGGACGGCGCCAAGTCGCTGGACGAGGTGGCGAGCTGGCTTGACGGCAACAAGGTCAAGTACACCCGCTCGCAATTGACGCGCAGCAGCGCCGATTTGCCGCAGGAGCTCAGCGCCAAGCTGTTGGCCATGCCGAAGGGGCAGTTGTTCGTCATCAAGGAAGGCGATCGCAGCGTGCTGGTCACCATCGCCGACACGCGCGACGCGCCGGTCACGCTGGAGCAGGCGGCGTCGCAGATCGAACAGGTGCTGTTCGCGCAGCGCAACAAGGCGGCCGCGGCGGCCGAGTTGGCGCGGCTGCGGGCGGCGGCCAAGATCGAGTATCTGAACAAAGACATGGCGCCGGCCAGCGCGCCCGCCGCCGCGCCGGCCGCGGCCGCGGCCACGCCGGCGCCGGCCGGCGCCGCCGAGTCGACCGAGCGCGGCGTGGCCGGTCTGAAATAATCCATACAACGAAAGAGAGATCGCACCCATGATGAAACGATTGGTACTGTGGATGACCATGGCGCTGCTGGCGTCCGGCTTCAATCCCGCGCGCGCCGGTGAAATCCTGCTCGGCGCCGGCGACGTGTTGAAAGTGTCGGTGTACGGCAACCCCGACCTGGCGACCGAAGTGCGCGTCAGCGAAAATGGTTCGATCACGTTTCCGCTGATCGGCCAGGTCGCGCTGGGCGGCCTGACGACGGCGGCGGCCGAACAGAAAATCGCCGCGGCGCTGGAAACCGGCGGTTTTCTGAAAAAAGCGCAAGTCAATCTGCTGGTCACCGTGCTGACCAGCCAGCAGGTGTCGGTGCTGGGCCAGGTCAATCGCCCGGGCCGCTATCCGATCGACGGCCAGCGCGGCTTGATGGACATGCTGGCCCAGGCCGGCGGCATCTCGACCGACGGCGGCGACACCGCGGTGCTGATCCGCACCCGCGACGGCAAGACCACCAAGGAGCTGGTCGACGTGATCGACCTGGTGCGCAGCGCCAACGTCACGCGCGAACTGAGCCTGGCCGGCGGCGACGTGATCTACGTCGAGCGCGCGCCGCGCGCCTATATCTACGGCGAAGTGCAGCGCCCCGGCCCGTTCAAGCTGGAGCGCTCGATGACGGTGCTGCAGGCGCTGTCGACCGGCGGCGGCCTGAGCGCGCGCGGCACCGAGCGCGGCATGCGCATCAAGCGCCGCGACGTCAACGGCAAGATCCAGATCATCGAGGCGAAGCAGGATGATCTGGTGCAGGTCGACGATGTCGTGTACGTCCAGGAAAGCTTGTTCTGACCGACAAGCGGTTTTTTTTCTTCAATAGCTACGGAATGTGACGGTGCCCATGAATTTTTCCCAATTTTTGCTGGTTTTGCGCGCGCGCAAACAAGTTATTCTCGTGACCATGTTTTCGGTGGTGGCGGTGATATTGGTGGCCAGCTTGCTTTGGCCCAATTCCTACAAGGCGACCGCGTCTGTGGTGCTGAATTACAAGGGGATCGACCCGGTCACCGGCATGACCATGCCGGGCCAGTTGTTGCCTGGATATGTGTCCACGCAGATCGACATCATCGGCAGCAAGAAGGTCGCGCTGGGCGTGGTCGATACGCTGAAATTGGCCAGCAGCCCGGCCGTCATCGAGCAGTTCACCAACGCCACCGACGGCAAGGGCTCGGTGCGCCATTGGCTGGCCGATTTGCTGTTGAAAAAACTCGACGTGCAGCCGTCGCGCGAGAGCAGCGTGGTGGAGATCAGCTTCTCCGGCGCCGATCCGCAGTTCGCCGCCGCCGTGGCCAACGCCTTCGCCGAGGAGTACCAGAAGGTCAACGTGCAGTTGAAGGTGGATCCGATGAAAAAGGCGGCCAGCTATTTCAACGAGCAGACCAAGCTGCTGCGCGATACCGTCGAAGCCGCGCAAAGCCGCTTGTCGAAGTTCCAGCAGGAACACGGCATCGTCAGCCTGGACAACCGGCTCGACGTCGAGTCGAACCGCCTCAACGACCTGTCGGCGCAGCTGGTGATGGCCCAGGGGCAGTTGATGGAGGCGAGCTCGCGGCAGGCCATGGCCTCCGGCAAGAACGGCGCCGAATCGCCGGATGTGGCGTCCAATCCGCTGATCCAGAGTTTGAAAAGCAATCTGAACGTCGCCGAATCGAAATTCGCCGAAGTGTCGCAGCGCCTCAGCCCCAACCATCCGCAATACCAGAGCACCAAGGCCGAGCTGGACAAGCTGCGCACCGAGCTGGCGGCGCAGACGCGCGCGGTGTCCAACAGCGTCGGCAACAACGCCGCCGTGCTGAGCCAACGCGAGGCGTCGGTCCGCGCCGCCCTGCTGGCGCAGAAGAACAAAGTGCTGGAATTGAACCGCACCCGCGACGAGCTGGCCGGCCTGCAAAAAGACGCCGAGAGCGCCCAGCGCGCCTTCGACGCCACCTCGCAGCGCCTGTCGCAGACCAAGATCGAAGGCCAGTCCGAGCAGTCCGACGTGGCGATCCTGAATCCGGCCGTGGCGCCGATCACGCCGTCGAGCCCGCGGACCCTGCTCAACACGGTGGTCGGCGTGTTCCTCGGTGCCCTGCTGGGCCTGGGCGTGGGCTTGCTGAAGGAAATGCTGGACCGCCGCGTGCGCGCCGACAGCGACCTCAGCGACCTGACCGGCGTGCCGCTGCTGGGGGCGATCGCGTGGACCTCGAACGCCAAGCCGCCTTCGCGCTTCGGCAAATTTTTCTCGCCGCGTAAATTGCGACTGAACTAAGAGATGGAAGACACCATGAATCATCCTGCTATCACGCCGACGACCCCTTCCATGCCGCGCAGCGGCGACTCGAGCATCGGCGCGCTGCTGCTCGAATCCGGAAAAATCACCCCGGAGGCCGCCGAGCGCGTGCTGCGCATGCAGCGCGAACTGGGCATCCGCTTCGGCGAGGCGGCGCAGCGCCTGGGCCTGATCACCGAGGGCGACATCCAGCAAATCCTGGCGCGCCAGTTCGACTATCCGTATCTGCAGCGCGGCGAGGGCGGCTTCTCGCCGTTCCTGGTGGCCGCCTACGATCCGTTCAGCGCCCAGGTCGAGGCGCTGCGCGCGATCCGCAGCCAGTTGATGCTGCGCTGGTTCGCCCGCGGCCAGAAGGCGCTGACCATCGTCAGCGTCGACGAGGGCGGCGGCGCCAGCCTGTTCGCCGCCAACCTAGCGGTGGTGTTTTCGCAGCTGGGCGAGCACACGCTGCTGGCGGACGCCAATCTGCGGGCGCCGACCCAGCACACCATCTTCGACCTGAAGGCCCGCGCCGGCCTGTCCGACCTGCTGGCCGGCCGCGCCGACCTGGAGGCGATCGCCAAGGTCGAGTCGTTCGTCGCGCTGTCGGTGCTGGCCGCCGGCACCCTGCCGCCGAATCCGCAGGAGCTGCTGAGCCGCAATTCCTTCACCACGCTGAACCGCCAGCTGGAGGCGCAATACGACGTGGTGCTGTACGACGCGCCGGCGCTGACCTCCGGCGCCGACGCGATGGCCGTGTGCGCCCGCTCCAAAGGCGTGCTGCTGCTGGTGCGCAAGAACCACACGCAACTGGCGGCGGTCGACGCGCTGGCGGAAAAAATCAAGCACAGCGGCGCCGAAGTGGTCGGCTCCGTCATGGTCGATTTCTGATCATGGATATGCGGGCGCCGGTGATGGACAGCGTGGGATGGGCGGATCGCCGCGTCCTGCCCTGCGTGCTAGTGGTGCTGGGCTTGTTGGTGATGTACGTGCCCAGTTTTATCGACCTGTTCCACGGGGCCTGGTCGACCGACAAGAACGCCCACGGCCCGATCGTGTTCGGGGTGGCGCTGTGGTTCTTTTATTTCCGCGCCACCAGCCTGGTCAGCGCCGGCGTCAAGTTCGCGCCGGCGCCGCTGGCCGGCTACCCGATCCTGGCGTTCGGCCTGTTGCTGTTCGCCGTGGGCCGCTCGCAATCGGTGCTGATCTTCGAGGTCGGCTCGATGGTGCCGGTGCTGCTGGGCGCGATCCTGATTTTCTTCGGCGCGGCCGTGGCGCGCCATTTGTGGTTCGGCTTTTTCTTCATGTGCTTCATGGTGCCGCTGCCCGGTTCGCTGGTCGACGCCGCCACCCAGCCTTTGAAGATGGCCGTCTCCTACTCGGCGGAAAACGTGCTGTTCTTCCTCGGCTATCCGATCGCCCGCTCCGGCGTGGTGCTGCTGATCGGCCAGTACCAGTTGCTGGTGGCCGACGCCTGCTCCGGCCTGAACTCGCTGTTCACACTGGAGGCCCTGGGCTTGCTGTACCTGAACGTGATGCGGCACGAGTCGGCGTTCCGCAACGTGTTGCTGGCGTTGCTGATCGTGCCGATCTCCTTCGTCTCGAACGTGACGCGGGTCATCGTGCTGGCCTTGATCACCTACCACATGGGGGACGAGGCGGGGCAGGGCTTCCTGCACGGCTTCTCGGGCATGGTGTTGTTCATCTGCGGCTTGTTGTTGATTATCAGCCTGGACACGCTGCTGCGCGCCATCTCCGCCGCGTTCGCGCGGCATCGGCTGGCGCGCGCGCGCGCCGCATGAAGGGAACACGATGAAACTGAATTTGCCCAAGCTGGCCTGGGGCGCCAGCGCCACCGTTTTCGGCCTGATGGTGCTGGCCGCCGGCGCCGCCGTGGTGGCGCGTCCCGACCTGGTGGCGGTGGAGAACGCGCCGAGCCTGGAGGACACCGTGCCCAAGCGCTTCGGCGACTGGACGCTGGTGCCGGACGGCCGGCTGCAGGTCGGCACCAGCACCGGCGACGAGCCGAATATGGATCAGCCCTACGACCAGACCGTGATGCGCAGCTATGTCAACGGCCGCGGCCAGGTGGTGATGCTGGCGCTGGCCTGGGGCCAGAAGCAGCAGCAGGAGGTCAAGGTGCACCGCCCCGATCTGTGTTATGTGGCCCAGGGGTACCAGGTGCGCAGCCTGACGCCGGCCACCTTCCCGCTCGGCCAGCCCGGCGTCCGGCCCACCGGCAAGCACATGGTGGCGTTCGGCGGCCGTAACGGCGAGGCCGTCAGCTACTGGATCCGCATCGGCTCGCTGTACAGCGAGGACGCCTGGGCCACCCGGCTGCACATCCTCAAGCAGGGATTCGGCGGGCATATCCCGGACGGCATCCTGGTGCGCGCCTCGCAGCCGATCGCCGATCCGGCCATGGCCGCCGCCTCCTGGCCGGTGCTGGACCAGTTCCTCAACGAGCTGGTGGCCGCCGTGCCGCCCGCCACCCGCGCGCTGCTGGTGCGCTGAGCGCCGCCGCCATCATTGCCGTAAGTTATAAAAAGGCGTCACCGTATGTTTGCACGTAACCTGCTGCTGAACTTGACCGGCCAGGTCGCGCCGCTGATCGCGGCGGCGCTGGCCATCCCGGTGCTGCTGCGCGAGCTGGGCGTCGAACGGTTCGGCATGCTGACCATCGCCTGGATGGTGATCGGTTATTTCAGCGTGTTCGATCTCGGCCTGGGCCGCGCCATGACCCACGCGGTGGCGGCGCGGCGCGCGCGCCAGGCGCTGGCCAGCATGCCGACGCTGGTGTCGACCGGGCTGATGCTGATGCTGGGCCTGAGCGCGCTGGCCACCGTCGCGATCCTGCTGCTGAGCACGGGACCGGCGCTGCACTGGCTGAAGATCGCGCCGGCCTACCTCGACGAAACCCGCCGCGCCTTTTGCTGGCTGGCGTTTTCGGTGCCGGCGGTGGTGCTGACCACCGGCTTGCGCGGCATCCTGGAAGCTTATGAACGCTTCGACCTGTCGAACCTGGTGCGGGTGCCGATGGGCATCTGGACCTTCGTCGGCCCGCTGCTGGTGATTCCCTTCAGCACCCGGCTCGACCATGTGGTGATCGTGATGGTGTTCGGCCGCATCGTCACCACGCTGGTGCATGTGCCGATGGTGATGCGGGCGGCGCCGGGCATCCTCTCCAGCCTGCGCTTCGACCGGCGGGAGGCGCGCCATTTGTTCGCCTTCGGCGGCTGGATGACGGTGTCGAACATCATCTCGCCGGTGATGGTGTATATGGACCGGCTGCTGATCGGCGGCATCCTCGGCGGCGCCGTGGTGGCGTATTACACCACGCCGTACGAGGCGGTGTTCAAGCTCAACTTTTTCCCCGAGGCGCTGTTCGGCGTGCTGTTCCCGCTGATGGTGGCGCGCATGGCGGCCGACGACGGCAGCCAGACCGCCTTGTACAATATGGGCAACCGCTTGATGTCCATCATCATGTTCCCGCTCACGTTTTTCATCGTGCTGGCGGCCGAGGACATCCTGACGCTGTGGCTGGGCCGCGAGTTCGCCTCCCACAGCACGGCGGTGATGCAAATCCTGGCCGTCGGCCTGTGCATCAACAGCCACGCCAAGGTGCCGTTCAACCTGGTGCAGGCCAAGGGCCGCGCCGACGTGACGGCCAAGCTGCACCTGCTGGAGCTGCCGATCTATATGGCCGCGCTGTGGCTGCTGTCGAGCCGCTTCGGCATCGTCGGCGCCGCCATGACCTGGGCCGGCCGCATGGCGCTCGACCTGGTCCTGCTGACCTGGGCCGCGGTCAAGGTGGCGGGCGTGCGGCCGCCGGCCGTGTGGCGCACCCAGGGCGCGCTGGCGCTGGCGATGTTGTTGTTCGGCGTGGGCGCGCGGCTGGACGGCTTGTTGCTGAAGCTGGGCGGCTTGTCGCTGGGCACGGCGCTGTTCCTCGCGGTGGTGCTGGCCAGCATGACGACGGCCGAACGCGGCCAATTGATGCAGACCGGCTTGCGCCTGCCGTTGATCGGTAAATTCTTCAAACGGGTGGCGACATGATGATGCGAACAAGCAGGCCCAAGGTGGCGATCGGCCTGGTCACCTATGGCAAACGCTGGCATTTACTGGAAAAAGTGTTGCAGAGCGTCGTCGACGACGCCGACGTCGGCGCGATCGTGGTGTTCAACAACGGCGCGGCCGACCCGATCGCCGGCCTGGTGGCGCAGGCCGGCTGGCAAGCGCGGGTGACCGTGCTCGACGGCGGCGGCAACCTCGGCTCGGCCAGCGGCTACGCCGGCGTGCTGGTGCATTTGCAGCCGTTGGCGGCGGACGGCCTGATCTTGCTGCTCGACGACGACAACCGGCCGGAACCGGGGGCGCTCGCGCTGGCGCTCGATTACTGGCTGTCGCTGGGCGCCGACCCGCTGCGCAGCGTGCTGCTGGTCCGCAACGACCGGCCCGAGCAGTCGTTGGCGCTGGCGTCGGGGCGGCCGATCCGTCACGCCCGCAACTCTTTCCTGGGCTTCAGCCTGGCGCGCGCCTGGCACAAGCGCAGCGGCGCCCGCCGCGGTCCCGGGACGCCGGCCGCCAGCGTCGAAGTCGACTTCGCGCCGTACGGCGGCTTGCTGTTTCATCCGTCGTGGATCGCCAAGGTGGGGCTGCCGCGGCGCGATTATTTCGTCTACGCCGACGACCATGAATACACCACCCGCATCACCCGCGCCGGCGGCACCATCCTGCTGCTGGGCGCGAGCAAGGTCGAGGACCTGGAGACCTCCTGGTTCCTCAAGCCGGCCGTGTCGCGCGCCGGGCTGCTGTCGGGCCAGGGCGTCGACAGCCGCTTGTATTACTCGGTGCGCAACCGCGTCAACTTCGAGCGCGCCGCGCTGATTTCATCGACGCCGGTGTATTTCTTCAACCTCGGCCTGGCGCTGGCGCTGCAGTTGTTGCGGGTGCTGAGCAGCGAGCGGGCGCCGCGGCAATCGCTCGGCAAGCTGGGCCTGGTGCTGCGCGCGATCCGCGACGGCTGGTCGGGCCGCCTGGGACAACGCGCCGACTGGTAGCCGCCGCTGAGATTTCTGGCAACATTCCTTGCCTTGTGGTATTTAAACGAATTTAATTCGGCGCCGTCGCTTGGGTGGATTTCGCCTTGAAACCCGCATTCCGCCTGGCTTTGCGCGGCGCGGGCCGGTGTTTTATGTTGTGCGCGGAAGCAACGTCGTGCGCACAAACGGCGGCGACAGGCGTATGATCTGTTAATTGCTTGGCGTACATTGCGCCCGGGAATGGCGCACAAGTGCAGCCCCCGCCTTATCCACGTCCACCTTTCGTTTGGAGCCTATTTTGAACACTCTTCGTAATCCCGCCATGCGCGCGGCGGTCGGCCTGGCGTTGTCGCTGTCGGTGTCCGCCTACGCGGCCACCACACCGATGGAAATCGGCGTCGGCACCCACTTTGGCCACAACAAGGCGAATCTGACCATCACCAAAGATTTCCTGGCTGGCAGCGGCATGACCTCGATTCGCGACGATGTTTCCTGGGGCATGTCCGAGCTCCCCGACGGCACCTTGTCGGTGCGCGACGGTACGGCCAAATTGAAGGTGGCCATGGGACAATTACCCACCTTGGTGAGCCCGGTATATGTATTTGGATATGGTAACAGCCGTTATGATGGCGGCAGTTTCCCTAAAACGCCGGCCGCGATCAATGCTTATGCCCGCTTTATCGGCACCATTCTGCCGCAGATGCCGTTGGCGTCGGCGTCCTATGTGGAAATATGGAACGAATGGAATATCGGCGCCGGCAGCAAGCCCTTCGTGCGTACCGGCGATCCGCAGGACTATACCAATGTGGTCAAGGTGGCGGCGCCGGCGATCCGCAAGGCGGTGCCCAAGGCGAAGATTCTGGTTGGTTCGCTGGCCGAGGATTTCCCGGACTGGGTTTTCGCCAAGGCGCTGATCAAGCAAGGCGCGCTCAATTACGGCGACGGATTTTCTGTGCACGTCTACAACCACTGCGGCAGGGCCGGATCCGACGAGGCCATTGGTCGCCTGGAGACGCTGCATGGCTATATGACCGCGGCGGGTAAAGGCGCGATGCCGATCTACGTCACGGAGTTTGGCTGGCCGAGCAATACCGGCGCTTGCGGCATTCCTGAAATGGACGGGGCCTTGTACACGTTGCGCTTCCTGCTGGAAGCGAGCACCCGCAGCTGGATCGGCGGCGTCTGGCTGTACGAGTTACTGGAAAGCGGCACCGATCCGGCCGATCGTGAAAGTCGTTTCGGCATCGTGCGCTTGAGTGACAAAATCCCCAACACCACGACCGCCGCCATAACCACCGCCACGGCGATTCCGGCCGCCACCATCGCCGCCGCGACCAAGCCCATGGGTTGCGTCTTGAAAAGCGTTTCCAAGTTGGTTGCTGGCCGTCCCACCAAGACTTCGAGCGCCGGCGCGCTGCGGACCGCGTTGTACGAAAGCGGCACCCGACGGGTGGTCGGCATCTGGAACGCCACCACCAATCCGGCGATTTCACCGAAAGGCACGCTGACCCTGACCGGCAACGTGGGACAAACGTTCAACCCGCTGGCCGTCTGCGGCGTCACCGGCGGCAGCATCGTCAAGAGCGCCGGCAGCGCCGGCGGCGCCACCTTCAACTTCACGCTGAAGGCCGGCACGCCGTTGATGCTGGAACTGGCCGCCGGCACCACGCTGTCGCAAATCGAAGTGCGTGAATAAATAAAGCATCACGCCGCCGCGACCCGACCCCGGCTCCGGGGCCGGGGCGCGGCGCTTCCCCTGGTTCATTCCGCAGCGCCCGGCGCGCACCTCCCTCCCGTAGCGCCAATGCCCGGCCCGCGCGCCCCGCGCCCGGGTATTTTTGTATCTTCTTGTAATTTATCGCGCACTGCAGCAAAAAGCTTGTGTTGCTGTTGTGCTTTCGTCTATAGTCTTGCGTGGGCGGATGCACATGTAATAGTAGCGCTAACTCAGAGATCATATGAAGATTACAGTCGTAGGCACGGGGTATGTAGGTTTGGTCAGTGGCACATGCTTGGCGGAAATGGGCAACGAAGTGCTGTGCCTGGATCTGGATCTGACCAAGATCGCGATTTTAAACCAGGGCGAGATCCCGATCCACGAACCGGGTTTGCTGGAAATGGTGCGCCGCAACGTCGCGGTCGGCCGCTTGCGCTTCACCAGCGACATTGAAGAGAGCGTGGCCTTCGGCGGCTTGCAGTTCATCGCCGTCGGCACGCCGCCGGACGAGGACGGTTCCGCCGACTTGAAATACGTGCTGGCCGCGGCGCGCAACATCGGCCGCCACATGACCGGCTACACCGTGGTCATCGACAAGTCGACCGTGCCGGTCGGCACCGCCGACAAGGTGCGCGCCGTGATCCAGCAGGAGCTGGACGCGCGCGGCTTGGACCTGCCGTTCTCGGTGGTGTCGAATCCGGAATTCCTCAAGGAGGGGGCCGCCGTCGACGACTTCATGCGCCCCGACCGGGTGGTGATCGGCGCCGAGGACGAGCGCGCCATCGCGCTGATGCGCGAGCTGTACGCGCCCTTCATCCGCAACCATGACCGGGTGATCGTGATGGACGTGCGCTCGGCCGAACTGACCAAGTACGCCGCCAACGCCATGCTGGCGACCCGGATTTCCTTCATGAACGAGCTGGCCAACCTGGCCGACAAGCTGGGCGCCGACATCGAGCAGATCCGCGTCGGCATCGGTTCCGATCCGCGCATCGGCTTCCACTTCCTGTACCCGGGCTGCGGCTACGGCGGCTCCTGCTTCCCCAAGGACGTGCAGGCGCTGATCCGCACCGCCGAGGAAAACAGTTCGCCGGTGCGGGTGCTGAACGCGGTCGAGCAGGCCAACGACGAACAGAAACACTTGCTGCTGCATAAAATCCGCGCCCGCTACGGCAGCGACCTGCGCGGCATGCGCTTCGCGCTGTGGGGCCTGGCCTTCAAGCCCAACACCGACGACATGCGCGCCGCCTCGAGCCGGGTGGTGATCCAGGGCTTGTGGGACATGGGCGCCAGCGTCACCGCCTACGATCCGGTGGCGATGACGGAGGCGCGCCGCATCTTCGGCGACGACCCGCGGCTGAGCTACAGCGAGACGGCGATGGCGGCGCTGCGCGACGCCGACGCGCTGGTCATCGTCACCGAGTGGAAGGAATTCCGCGTGCCGAACTTCGCCGCCGTCAAGGCCGCGCTGCGCGGCGGCGTGATCTTCGACGGACGCAACCTGTATGTGCCGGCGCAGGTGCGCCAGCACGGCCTGGAGTATTTCGCCATTGGCCGACGCTAACGTGGCGGACGCCGCCGACCGCGCCGGCCAGGGCGGCGCGTTGCAGCTCTACGTCAACGGTCGCTTCCTGACCCGGCGGCCGACCGGGGTCGACCGTTATGCGCTGGAGATCCTGTCCGAACTCGACGCCATGCTGGGGCGCGGCGACCCGGCGCTGGCCGGCGTCACGCTGACGGTGCTGGCGCCGCGCGGCGCCCGCCTGCCGGAAGGCTGCGGCCAGGCGCGGCTGGTCGAAGTCGGCCAACGCCAGGGGGTGCTGTGGGAACAGTTCGACCTGGCCCGCGCCTTGCCCGCCGACGGCCTGCTGCTCAGTCTTTGCAACACCGGCCCGCTGTGGTGCGAACGGCAGGTGGTGGTGATCCACGACGCCACCACCGAGCGCGTGCCGGCCGCCTACACCCGCGGCTTCCGGCTGTGGTACCGGCTGTTGTTGCCGCTGCTGGGGCGGCGCTGCCGGCGCGTCATGACCGTGTCGCAATTTTCACGCGCGGAGATCGCCGCCGTGTTCGGGCTGGACGCGGCGCGCATCGGCGTCGCCGGCAACGGCGCCGAGCACATGCTGCGGCTGCGGCCCGACCCCACCGCGTTGCAACGCTTCGGCCTGCGGCGCCCGTACATCCTGGCGGTCAGCAGCATGGCCGCCAACAAGAATTTCAAGCTGGTGCTGGCGGCGCTGGCGCATCTGCCCGATCCGCCGTTCGACGTGGCGATCGCCGGCGGCAGCAACGCGCGCGTCTTCGGCGCGGCCGGCGGCGGCGGCGGCGAGCGGGTCCACTGGCTCGGCTATGTCAGCGACGCCGAACTGCGCGCGCTGTACGACGGCGCGCTCGGCTTCGTGTTTCCGTCGCTGTACGAGGGCTTCGGCATTCCGCCGCTCGAGGCGATGGCCTGCGGCTGCCCGGTGCTGGCGTCGCGCGCCCAGCCGATGCCGGAAGTCTGCGGCGACGGCGCGCTGTATTTTTCGCCGGACGACCCGGCCGCGCTGGCCGCGCTGATGTCGCGGCTGGCCGCCGAGCCGGCGCTGCGCGCCGAGCTGGTGGCGCGCGGCGCGGCGCGGGTCAAACTATACAGCTGGCGCCAGTCGGCGCTGGCGCTGCTGTCGGCGGCGCGCACGGCGGCGACGGCACATTCAGGGAAAGACAGGCAGATGAGGAGTGTAAATTGAAGCGTATCGTAATTTTTGGCGGGGCCGGCTTCATCGGCACGTTCGTGGCGCGCCGCTGGCTGGAAAGCGGCCAGGCGGACGAAGTGATCCTGGCCGACATCCGCCCGTCGCCGCTGGCCGGCCAGGCGGGCGTCAAGTTCGTCGAGCTCGACGTGCGCAAGCCGATCCCGGCCGACCTGGCCGACGGTCCGGTCGACTGGATCTTCAACTTCGCCGCCGTGCACCGCGAGCCGGGCCACGCCGCCCATGAGTATTTCGATACGAATATCATGGGGGCGGGCAACGTCTGCAATTACGCCGAGGCGATCGGCTGCCTGAACATCTATTTCACCAGCAGCATCAGCGTCTATGGACCGACCAAGGGGCCGACCGACGAACAGGCGCCGATCCTGCCGATCAGTCCGTATGGCGGCTCCAAGTTCCCCGCCGAGCTGATCCATCAGGTCTGGCTCGCCCGCAGCGCGGAGCGGCGCCTGATCATCGTGCGTCCGGGCGTGGTCTACGGCCCGGGCGATCCCGGCAATATCGGGCGGATGATCAAGGCCATCCGCAAAGGCTATTTCGTGTTTCCCGGCTCGACCAAGATCTACAAATCGTACGCCTACATTTTCGGCTTGCTCGACAGCATAGATTTCGTCATCGCCTCGGGGGAAAAATTCGTCTGCTACAACTATGTCGAAACGCCCACCGAGCAGTTGGGCGAGGTCGCCGACCAGGTCAAGCGTTTCCTGTCGATCAAGGCCAGCACGATCAGCCTGCCGACCGCGCTGCTGGTGCCGGCGGCCACCGTGGTGCAGATGCTGCTGGGCGCGCGCAACCCGATCCATCCGGTGCGGGTGCGCAAGGCGGGCGCGTCGACCCACATCGTGCCGGGCAAGTTGCTGCGGATGGGCTTTGATTTCAAATACAACTTCGCCCAGTCGCTGAAACACTGGTCCGAGCACAGCCCGCAGGATTTCAGCTGATCCAGGCGCCCCGACCATGACCACCATACTCCACGTTGCGGAAGTGTTAAAAGGCGGCACCGCGTCGTACATCGACGAGTTGTTGAGCGATCAGGTGCGGCGCCACGGCGCCGACAAGCTGTGCCTGCTGGTGCCGGCCAGCCAGGTCGGCAGCCTGACCCAGGCGGCCGGCGTGGAAATCGTCGGCTTTCCCGACGGCGGCAGGCTGACCAACCTGCGCGCGCTGCAGCGCGGCGTGCGGCGTCTGCTGCGCCGCCGCCGCTTCGACCTGGTCCACATCCACGGCACCTTCGCCGGCGTGGCCTTGCGCGCCATGGTCTGGCCCGGCCGGCGGCCGCCGTTGATTTATTGCGCCCACGGCTGGTCCTTCGACCGCCAGGCGGCCGGCTGGAAGCGCGCGCTGATGGCCGGCGCCGAGCGCCTGTTGGCGGCGCGCTGCGAGCGCATCGTCTGCATCTCGGAACACGACCAGGCCAGCGCGCTGGCGCGCGGCCTGCCGGCCGCCAAGCTGGTGACGATCCGCAATGGCATACGCGACCAGTTGCCGGCGCCGGACGCCGTGGCGTGGCCGCCGAGCCGCTTGCGCATCTTGTTCGCCGGCCGTTTCGATTATCAGAAGGGCATCGACCTGCTGTACGGCGCCATGGCCGCGCTCGGCCCCGACTATGCGGCGATCGCCATCGGCGACGCCTCGGCCGGCGACTTCGAGTTGCGCGCCGCGGCGCCCAATGTGGTCCAGACCGGCTGGCTGGCGCGCGACCAGGTGCAGGCGTATCTGCAGTCCTGCGACGTGTTCGTGATGCCGTCGCGCTGGGAGGGCTTCGGCCTGTCGGCGCTGGAGGCGATGCGGGCCGGGCGCGCCGTGGTCGCCGCCGGCGTCGGCGGCTTGCCCGAATTGATACAACCGGGCGTCAACGGCTACCTGGTGGAGGCCAATTCGGCGGCGGCGCTGGCCGCGGCGCTGCGGCGCCTCGACCCGCCGGCCGCGGCCGCGATGGGGGTGGCCGGCCGGGAACGCTTCACCGCCTTGTTCACGGCCGCGCGTATGAACGGCGAAATCCATGCGCTGTATGAGACACTGTTGGCGCCGGTTGCGGCGCACCACTAACGGGAAAGGGTAGACGATGAAAGCGATGATATTGGCGGCGGGCAAGGGCACCAGGGTCCGGCCTTTGACCTATGATTTACCGAAGCCGATGATCCCCATCCTCGGCAAGCCGGTGATGGCTTACCTGGTCGAGCATCTGGCCAAATACGGCGTGAGCGAAATCATGTGCAACGTCAGCTATCTGCACGAGAAGATCGAAGACTATTTCGGCGAAGGCCATCAGTACGGCGTGCAGATCGGCTATTCGTTCGAGGGTTACACCATGGCCGACGGCGAAGTCGTGCCGCAGCCGCTCGGATCGGCCGGCGGCATGAAGAAAATCCAGGAATTCGGCCAGTTCTTCGACGACACCACGATCGTGCTGTGCGGCGACGCGGTGATCAACCTGGACATCAAGTCGGCCTTGTTCGAGCACCGCCGCAAGGGCGCGCTGGCCACCGTGATCACCCGCGAGGTGCCATGGGACAAGGTCGAAAGCTACGGCGTGGTGGTCAGCGACAAGGAGGGCCGCATCACCGCCTTCCAGGAAAAGCCGAAGCAGGAGGACGCCTTGTCCAATTGCGTCAGCACCGGCATCTACATCTTCGAGCCGGCGGTGCTGGACCTGATACCGAGCGGCGTGTCGTTCGACATCGGCTCCGACCTGTTCCCGCTGCTGGTGGAAAAAGGCTTGCCGTTCTATGCGCAAAAACGCAGCTTCAGCTGGATCGACATCGGCAGCGTCAAGGACTACTGGGAGGTGTCGCAAAGCGTGATGATGGGCGAGGTGGCCCACATGGACGTGCCCGGCATCCAGCTGGCCGACGGCATCTGGTCCGGCCTCAACACCAGCATCGACTGGAACGGCACCACCATCGAAGGCCCGGTGTACATCGGCTCCGGTTGCAAGATCGAGGCCGGCAGCACTATCATCGGCCCGACCTGGATCGGCCACGGCAGCCATGTGTGCGGCGGCGCCACCATCGTGCGCAGCGTGCTGTTCGAATATACTCGGGTGTTACACAATGTAAGCCTGGAGGAAATGATCGTCTTCAAGGATTACAGTGTCAACCGCGCCGGCGAGATGCGCCACGTCTCCGAGTACAATCCGGACGAGTGGACCAACGCGCGCGACCGGCGCAACAAGCGCCGTTCCGACAACGGCATAGAAAATGAAGAGAAAGAAAGATCCGTCGTATGAAAATTTATCCCGTGATCCTGTCCGGCGGTGCTGGCACCCGTTTGTGGCCGCTGTCGCGCGCCGTGCTGCCCAAGCAGCTGCTGCCGCTGGTGTCCGAGCGCACCATGCTGCAGGAAACCGTGCTGCGCTTCAAGGGCTGGGCCGAAGTGCAGGCGCCGCTGATCGTTTGCGGCAATGAGCACCGCTTCCTGGTGGCCGAACAGCTGCGCGAAATCGGCATCGCGCCGTTGGGCATCCTGCTCGAATCGGTGGGGCGCAACACCGCGCCCGCCGTGGCCGCCGCCGCCCAGTTCCTGTTGACCATCGATCCCGAGGCGGTGATGCTGGTGTTGCCGGCCGATCACGTGATCGAGGACGGCGCGGCCTTCCACGCCGCCATCCTGCAGGCGGCCGCGCTGGCCGGCGACGGCGCGCTGGCCACCTTCGGCATCGTGCCGACCGCGCCCGAGACCGGCTACGGCTACATCCACCGCGGCGCCGCCGTGGCGGCTGGCGCCGGCGGCTACGCGGTCGACAAATTCGTTGAAAAACCCGACGCCGACACCGCCCGCGCCTTCGTCGCCGACGGCGGCTACTACTGGAACAGCGGCATGTTCCTGTTCAGCGCCCAGTCCTACCTGGCCGAATTGACGCGTTACCAGCCGGCGATCGCCGCCGCCGCCGAAGCGGCGGTGCGGCTCGGCTACCGCGACCTCGATTTCTGCCGCCTGGAAGAAAAGGCGTTCGCCGCCTCGCCGTCGGACTCGATCGATTACGCGGTGATGGAACACACCCAGCGCGCGGTGGTGGTGCCGGCCGACATCGGCTGGAGCGACGTCGGCTCGTGGTCGGCGCTGCACCAGGTGCAGGCGCATGACGCGCACGGCAACGCCACCCGCGGCGACGTCTACCTGGACGGCGTCAGCGATTCGCTGGTGCGCGCCGAAAGCCGCATCGTGGCGCTGATCGGGGTCAAGGACCTGGTGGTGGTCGAGACCAACGACGCGGTGCTGGTGGCGCACAAGGATCAGGTGCAGCGCGTCAAGCAGGTGGTGGAACACCTGAAGACGCAAGAGCGCACCGAGCATTTGCATCACACCAAGGTGTATCGTCCTTGGGGCTGCTACGAGGGCATCGACCTGGGCGAGCGCTTCCAGGTCAAGCGCATCACCGTCAACCCGGGCGGCAAGCTGTCGCTGCAGATGCACCACCACCGCGCCGAGCACTGGATCGTGGTCAGCGGCACCGCCAGCGTGACCTGCGGCGACAAGGTGACGCTGTTGACCGAAAACGAGTCGACCTATATTCCGATCGGCATGACGCACCGGCTGGAAAACCCGGGCAAGCTGCCCTTGCATTTGATCGAGGTGCAGTCCGGCAGCTATCTGGGCGAGGACGACATCGTGCGCTTTGAAGACGTCTATCAGCGGGCATGACCGGCGCTGACGTCGGCCGCCGCGCGCGGCGGGGCCCGCGATGAGGATCGCCCTGCTGAACTCCTATTATTATCCGGAGGAGCGCGGCGGCGCCGAGCGCTCGGTGCGGATTCTGGCCGAGGGCCTGACGCGCGTCGGGCACGAGGTGACGCTGCTGACGCTCGACGGCGGCGTCGCCGGCCCGGAACGGCACAACGGCGTGCGGATCCGGCGCTTGCCGATACGCAACGCCTACCTGCCGTCCGAGGTGGGCGGCGGCGTCGGCGCCGTGTCGCGCCTGCTGTGGCACGCGCGCGACACCTACAATCGCCGCGCCGGTAGCGACCTCGCCGCCGCGCTCGCGGAATCGGGCGCCGAGTTGCTGCACACGAACAATCTCTCGGGCTTTTCGGTGTCGGCCTGGGCGGCCGCGCGCGGGCTCGGCCTGCCGGTGGTGCACACCACGCGCGATTTTTACCTGCAATGCCCGCGCACCACGATGATGAAGGGCGAGCACAGCTGCGAGCGCCCGTGCGGCGCCTGCCTGCCGTTCGCGCTGCCGCGGCGCGGCGCCACGCCGCGCATCCAGCATGTGGTCGGCATCAGCCGCTTCATGCTGGAGCGGCACCAGCGCAACGGCTATTTCGACGGCGTGCCGGCCTCGGTGATCTACAATTCCTACGACGGGCCGGCGGCGCCGGTGTACCGCGCCCCCGGCGCCGAACTGGTGCTCGGCTTTATTGGCCGGCTGGTGCCGGCCAAGGGCGTGGAGCTGCTGTTGCAGGCGTTCGGCGCGCTGCAGCGGGAGCAGGGCGGCCTGCGGCTGCTGATCGCCGGCGACGGCCACCCCGACTATGTGCGGCAACTGCGCGCGCTGGCGGCGGGCTTGCCGGTGGAGTTTCTCGGCCAGGTGCAGCCGCCGGCGTTTTTCCCCCGGGTCGACGCCACGGTGGCGCCGTCGGTCTGGAACGAGCCGCTGGGCCGGGTGGTGATCGAATCGATGTCCTTCGGCAAACCGGTGGTGGTCACGCCGGTCGGCGGCATGCCGGAGCTGGTCAGCCCGGGCGCGGGCCTGGTGGTCGCCGCGGCGACCGCGCAGGCGCTGGAGCAGGGCTTGCGCGCGTGGCTGCCGGAATTGCGGCGCGATCACGGCCGCTGGTCGGCGACGGCGCTGGAGGCGAGCCGGCGCTATGGCTCGGCGACCATCGCCGAGCAGTATGCGCAGGTGTATGCGCGCAGCCTCGGTTCGGGCTGACGGCGCGTCGGTCGTCGATAAGACTGACTCCGGCTCGATACAGAAAAAGCTAGACGTCGTTGTCCGATAAGGTTATTTTCCATGCTGACCACCGCGTTGTCTTCGCCCGCCATCGAGCAGGGCCGCCATGGCGGATTGTATTTTTTTAGAAAGTCCATATGACTGCTTTATTCATGCCGGCGGCACCCCTTGCCGCGGTAGATCAGCGCGTGCAACCGAAGAACGCCATGGTGTCGCTGCTGTCCAAGTTGGTCATCTTGTATTTGCTGTCCTATGTGTTCGAGGGCTTGTTGCGCTTCGTCTTGTCCAAGGCGCATTTGGCGTCGCTGCTGTATTTGCGCGATCTGTTGCCGGTGGTGACGGTCATCGGCATGTTGGCCGCGTGGATCGGCGGCCGCTATCGGCCTTCGGTTTTATTGATTTCGATAACTTTGCTGGCCTTTCATTTCTTTATCGGATTTTTCTTCCTCGGCCGTTTATTCCAGCAATTGTTTGGCATCAAAATATTCTTGCCCATGATGTTGGGCTTGGCGGTCGGCGCCATCGGTATGGTCTCGACCCAGCAGGCCAAGCGTCTGGCGACTTGGCTGGTCTTGGCTTCGGTGGGCGCGATCTTCGTCAACTACGTCGTCCCATTTCCTTGGGAAGGGGCGGATTTCGACACCGTGTTCGGCTCCGGCACCCAATCGCGCCTATGGACCGCCGGCGGCGTGCGGCGCTTGGGCGGGGTGGCGCGCGCGTCGTATGACGCGGCCAGTATTCTGCTCTGCGGCAGCGTGGTGATCGCGGCGACTTACCGCGGTGTCTGGCTGCGCTCGGCGTTGCTGATATTGGCGGCGGCGGGCATCGTATTGACGACCAGCAAGGGCGCTGTGATCGCCCTGACCGCGCTGATCGGCACCGTGCTGATTTCCCAAGGCGGCACCCGCCTGGGGGTATTGCGTTTCTGCGTGCTGGTGTGCGGCGGCGTCGCCGTGTTGGCGCCGATTTTGTCGTTGCTGGTCGATGTCCGCATGCGTAGCCTGACGGGCACCGCCGCCTGGCTGTTCTCTTCCTATGCGGAGCGGATGGAATACACCTGGCCCGATGCGTTTAAAATTCTGACGGAACACGGCAATTTGTTGACCGGGCGCGGTCTGGGCGGCGTGGGGACGGCGCAGCAGTACGGAGAAGGCCGATGGTACACGCCGGCCGATAATGTCTTCGTCTACTGGACCTTGGCGTTCGGCGTGATGGGCTGGGTCTACGGCGCCACCATTTTCACCCGGCTGATGCGCTGGGACGGCGACACCGTCACCGAGCGCTTGCTGGTCTTTGGTTTCTTCGCCGCCGCGATGACCTATGGCGTGACGGCTAATCTGATGGAACAACCGGTGGTGTGCTTCGGCATCGGCTATGCTGTGGCCGTGATTTTTAGAAAAGCAGAGCCACGCAAACAGGCCGATCCACGTAAGTTGCCGATGGACAGCGAGTGAATACATTGCGGAAGTGGAACACAATAGCCGCGTTTGCGATGTGTCTGGCGGCGGGTTTCGCGTCCGCCCAGATGGTGCCAGTCAAAAGCGCATTGCAGGCGGAGCAATTGGGCCTGGTGATCAATGACGACGATCCCAGCAGTGTCGAAGTGGGCGAATACTACATCAAGCGGCGCAATATACCGGCCAAGAATGTGGTGCATGTGCGGATACCGAATAAACCGCGCAAGCTCGACCCGGCGCAGTTCGCTTTATTGAAAGAGCGGATAGACGCCGCGCTCGGCCCCGACGTGCAGGCGCTGTTGATGGTCTGGACCGCGCCCTACGCCGTCGATTGCAACTCCATCACATCGGCCTATACCCTTGGCTACGATGGCGAGCAATGCGCAAAGCCCTGCGGTCCTGGCAAGGACAGCGCTTATTTCAACGCCGGCGCTGGCAAGCCGCTCAGCGGCTATGGCATGCGGCTGTCGATGCTGCTGCCCACCGAGTCGGTGGAAGGGAGCAAGGCCTTGATCGACCGTGGCGTGCTCAGCGGCTTGCGCACGCCGACGGCCAGCGCCTATTTTTTGGTCACCAGCGACAACGCTCGCAATAGCCGCGCCCGCTTCTTCCCCCGTTCGATGACAGTGCCGCAAAAGAAATTGGTGGTTAACAACCAGCGCGCCGATAGCCTGGAGAGTGTCAACGACATTATTATTTACCAAACCGGCTTGGCCAGGGTGCCCAAGCTGGACACCTTGCAGTTCGTGCCGGGGGCGCTGGCCGATCATCTGACTTCATTCGGTGGAGATTTGCTGGGCACGACGCAGATGAGCAGTTTGCGGTGGCTGGAGGCGGGGGCCACCGCCAGCTACGGCACCGTGACGGAGCCGTGTAACTACTGGCAAAAGTTCCCTCACGGCACAGTTTTATTGACCCAGTACTTAAAGGGGGCCACTGCCATCGAGGCGTATTGGAAAAGTGTGATGTGGCCCGCCCAAGGGCTGTTCATCGGCGAGCCGCTGGCGGCGCCGTATAGAAATTAGAATGAAGAGATGGCAAGAAAAATTACCGTTCAGTCATGATATTGCCGCTGTTATAATTATTGAATTATTTGAGTGGACGCCATGAACCCATTAAGCCCTTTGCCCGCTATTGCCGCGCTAGCCCTTTGCGTTGCAACCGGCTTCTTCATTGTAAAAAAATTTCCCGCGCCCGACATCCAAGGCCGACTTGCCTCAATAGATGGTTTGCGCGGCTATCTGGCTTTTTTTGTGTTTTTACATCATGCCGCCATCTGGTACTTCTACTTAAGAGGTGGAGAGTGGGGTGTGCCGCCATCGCATCTTTACACGCATTTCGGTCAGAGCGGCGTGGCATTCTTCTTTATGATCACGGGGTTCTTGTTCTTCGCGAAAGTCAGCGCTAGTGGCGCCGGCGAGATCGATTGGCTGAGGCTTTATGTGTCACGACTGCTGCGGTTGGGGCCATTGTATTTGGTGGTGGTGCTGGTGATGTTTTCGCTGGTGCTGCTGATGTCTCATGGCAATCTGAACGATACCCCGCTACGATTGCTCAAATCGGTGATTCAGTGGCTGACTTTTACCGTTCTTGGCGCGCCCGATATCAACGCGTTTGACCACACTCGTATTATTGTCGCGGGGGTGACATGGTCGCTACCCTACGAATGGTTTTTTTATCTATCCTTGCCGGTATTTGCCTGGGCTTTGAAGGCCAGTCCGCCACGAATCTACTTGATACTGTCGGCGGTGTGCCTCGTTGCTTTGATCGCTTGGCGTCCCGCGTTTTATCATTTGATTTGGTTCGGCGGCGGTGTGGTTGCGGTCGCGCTAGTCAGATATCCAATATTTCGCCGGTTTGCGCAGCGCCCGAGCGCATCGCTGTTGATCATTGTGTGCGTCGCCGCCACCGTTTGGATATTTCCCACCAGCTATGCGCCTGTGCCTGTGTTATTACTCTGCATCGCGTTTTCGCTGATTGCCGGCGGTAATACCGTATTCGGCATCCTGAACAATGCGGTGTCGCGTACATTGGGTGAGTTCGCCTATAGCATCTATCTGTTGCACGGCTTGCTGCTATTCCTGGCTTTCGGCTTGTTGATTGGTCCGGCGCAGGCCAAGCTGCTGTCTCCCCTGATGCATTGGGCGGTTGTTCTGGCTATCACTCCGGTGTTGTTGCTGCTGTCTTTTGCCTCGTTCCGGTTTATCGAGTCACCGCCGATGCAACGTTCTAGGCAGGGGACGGAGTGGCTGCGAAAGATGGCGGCGCGCCTGGGATCGAGATGGAAATTGTCCCGTTGATCAACGCGCGCACTCCCGATCATCACCTTGCCTGGCGCGCGTTTCGCGGCTCAGTCTGCAGTAAGCTTCCCGTCGTGATGTAGTCCCGCTCCTACATTGCGGGTAACACAGCAGTAATCGCATCCCCTCCGCGCCGCCATTCCCCTCTGGCGGCGTAGTGTTTTGGGCGTCGCCGGCGGTGCGGGCGGCGGCGCCGGTCCTTTCCTTCGGCCATCTGCGGCCGCTGTAAAATGCTTCGTTTTTTTTTGCCGGTGCTAGCATTTAGATACGCGGTGACGCGCGCATTGGCGGCGGGATCGGCTTGCCGCCTCTTCTAGAGGAGGTGATGTATGAAAATAAGACAGTCCATATTGACGGGGGCCGCCCTGGTGCTGGCCATGATGGCGCCGCTGGCGCTGGCGGACGATGTCAGCCACGGCGTGCAAACGCTGGACCTGAGCGGCGGCGAGGCGACCTTCAGGCATGATTTCGCCGCCGGCAGCGGCGGCGATACGTTCAGCGATCGCTATAACTTCACGGCGACGTCCGGTAGCGCGCTGGCGGCGGTGCTGACCAGTCTCAATCTCGGCGACCTGGGATTCGGCGGCGCCCGGATCGATAGCTTTACCGTCTACAACACCGCCGGCTTTTCCCTGAACGGCGCGCGGCTGTCGGCACCGGATTCGGCGGTTGAAGTGTGGAGCGCGAACGCGCAGCATCTGGCCACCGACGGCTTCTATCTGCTGATCACCGGGGAGGTCCGCAATGACTTCGCGGGAAGTTACGCCGGCACGCTGGCGGTCACGCCGGTGCCCGAACCCGCCACCTATGCGATGTTGCTGGCCGGCGCTGGCGTGCTTGGCTGGATAGCGCGCCGTCGCAAGGCATAAGCCCTGCAGGGAATCGACGGAAGCGCAAGCTTCCGTTTTTTTGTCCCGCAACGAAAACGTCGAGCATCGCGCGCATTGGTCTGAACGGCTCAACGCCATGTCATGAAGGTGTCAATCGCGGCGATTAATATGCAAATGCTAAGGAATAAAAGCATTTTATTAATTAAACGCACAGGCACACTTTTCAGGACTGGACTCATGACCATATTTCCCTTTTTTGCGCACACCCGCGCCTGCGCCGCGCCCGGCCGCCGCAACGCCATCGCCGTCGCCTTGTCCGCCGCGTTGGCCATGCCGGCCTTCGCCGATTCGCCAGTCGTCATCAGCCAAGTGTATGGCGGCGGCGGCAACAGCGGCGCGCCCTACAACGCCGACTTCATCGAACTCTTCAACCGCAGCGCCAGCCCGGTCAACCTGTCCGGCTGGAGCGTGCAATACGGCAGCGCCGCCGGCAACGTCGCCTGGGGCGTCACCAGCATCGGCCAGGGCGTGACTCTGGCGCCGGGTAAATACCTGCTGGTGCAGCAAGCGATCGGCGCCAACGCCGCCTTGCCCGCGCTGCCGACGCCGGAAGCGACCGGCACCGCCACCATGAGCGCCACCGCCGGGAAGGTCGCGCTGGTCGCCAATGAGATCCCGCTGTCCGGCGCCGTCACCGCCACCAGCGCCACCGTGATCGATCTGTTCGGCTTCGGCCCGACCGCGAACTCGTATGAAGGCGCGGCGACGGCGGCGCTGAGCAACAGCACGGCGGCGCTGCGCAAGGGCAACGGCTGCACCGACACCGACAGCAACAGCGCCGACTTCAGCATCGCCGCCCCGGCGCCGCGCAACGGCGCCACCGCCGCCAACGTCTGCGCCGGCGCCGTCGCGGTCATCGTGCCGACCTGCCAGGCCACGCTGACGGTCAACCAGGGCAGCGGCGGCAGCGCCGCCTTGTCGGCCACCGACGCCGACGGCGTCGTCAACGCCGCCGCGATCACCTCGACCGGCGTGACCGGCATCAGCCTGGCGAACTTCCTGGCGGCCTCGGCAGCCGGCGGCGTCGCCAACGTCAGCCTCAGCGTGGCCGGCAATGTCGCGGTCGGCACTTATCCGGTGGTGGTCAACTTCAGCAACAACCAGGCCCAGCAGAAGAGCTGCTCGGTCAGCGTGGTGGTCAAGGGCGAAGCCGCGCTGACCCACACCATTCCGCAAATCCAGGGCGCCGGCGCGGCCAGCCCGTACGTCAACACCGAGCAAAGCACCGAGGGCGTGGTCACCTTGAAGGTCGACTCCGGCTTCTTCATCCAGGACGAGAACGGCGACGGCAATCCGGAGACCTCGGACGGCCTGTTCGTCTTCACCACCGCCGCCTACGCCAACAGCGTCGACATCGGCGACAAGATCCTGATCACCGGCACCGTCGCCGAGTACACGCCGGCCACGGCGCCGCGCACCTACACCGAGCTGACCAACGTCAGCGGCCTGCGCAAGCTGGCCAGCGGCCGCGCCATCACCCCGACCAACATCCAGTTCCCGGTGCCCGACTTCGCCCGCTATGAAGGCATGCTGGTGCGCCTGGCCGGTCCGCTGACGGTGTCGCAGGCCGAGTTCCTGGGCGCGCGCGGCGAGCTGACGCTGGCGTCCGGCCGGCTGGAAGTGCCGACCAACCGCTATCCGGCCAAGTCGGCCGAGGCGGTCGCGCTGGCCACGGCCAACGCGCAAAACCAGCTGATCCTCGACGACGGCGTGTTCGTCACGCCGACCACGATTCCCTACCTGGACGACAACGGCGTGCGCCGCGCCGGCGACGGCGTGTCCGCCGTGGTCGGCGTGATCGACTACGGTTCGGCCGGCAGCGGCCCGGCGTTCAAGCTGCAGCCGACCGAGGCGCCGACCTTCTCCAGCGACAACGCGCGCGCGGCGGCGCCAAGCATCAGCGCCGACACCGGCAACGCTGGCGGCAACATCAAGATCGCCAGCGCCAACGTGCTGAACTACTTCACCGAGTTCACCAACGGCAACAACGTCAAAGGGCTGGCGGTCGGCGGCTGCGTGCTGGGCTCCGGCGCCCGCGACGTGAAAAACTGCCGCGGCGCCGACGACATGGTCGAGTTCGTGCGCCAGAACGACAAGATCGTCAACGAACTGAAGACCATCAACGCCGATGTGGTCGGCCTGATGGAGATCCAGAACAACGGCGGCGAGGTCGAGAAGTCGGTCGAATACCTGGTCGACTCGCTCAACGCCGCTTATGGCTCGGTCACCTACGCATACGTGCCGGCGCCGGTCAGCACCACCAGCACGCCGGGCACCGGCACCGACGCTATCCGCGTGGCGCTGATCTACAAACCGTCGGTGGTGAGCCTGGTCGGCAAGTCGCTGTCCGACACCGACGCCGTCAACAATCGTCCGCCGATGGCGCAAACCTTCCTGGCCGCCAACGGCCAGAAATTCTCGGTGGTGGTCAATCACCTGAAATCGAAGGGCAGCTGCCCGGCCGCCAGCAACGTCAACGGCGACAAATTCGATGGCCAGGGTTGCTTCAACTACGACCGCAAGAACCAGGCGACCCGCCTGGTCGGCACCTTCCTGCCGCAAGTGCGGGCCGCCGCCGGCGACCCGAAAGTGCTGCTGATCGGCGACTTCAACGCGCACGGTTTCGAGGATCCGATCAACATCATCACCGGCGCCGGCTTCGTCAACCAGCTGGAGCGCTTCGTGCGTCCGCGCGGCACACCGTACTCGTATGTGTTCGACGGCGAGAGCGGCTACCTGGATCACGCGCTGGCCAGCGCCGAGCTGAGCGCCGTGGTGCACGACGCGACCGAGTGGCATATCAACGCCGACGAATCGTCGATCATCGACTACAACCTGAACCTGGGCAGCAGCAAGACGCCGAAACCGCAGGACCTGTACACGGCGCTGCCTTACCGCGCCTCGGACCATGATCCGGTGGTGCTCACGCTGAGCCTGAAGGCGCCGTACACCGACGTCACCGCCGGCGTGCGCATCCTGGGCTCCGGCCTGGTGCTGAACCGCCTGACCGGGCGCTACACCGGCAACCTGACGGTCACCAACAGCGGCCCCGCCGCGCTCACCGGTCCGCTGCAGGTCGCGTTCAACGGCCTGGCCAGCGGCATCACGCTGGTCAACGCCACCGCCACCCAAGCCGGCGCGCCGTACATCACGGTTCCCGGCGGCCTGGCGCCCGGCGCCTCGGTCACCATACCGCTGACCTTCAGCAAAACCGGCACGGCCAATATCAGCTACACGGCTAAAATCTACAGCGGCACTTTCTAAGCAAGGATCCATCATGTTCTTCAATAAAAACTCCATCTCCCTGCGCCGCGCCCTGGTGGCGCTGGCGTTGAGCGCCTGCGCCGGCCTGGCCGCCGCCGACACCACCTATCACGTCGAGCTCGACACCACCGGCTTCGGCGACAACGGCTGGATCGACCTGCAGTTCAATCCGGGCAACGCCGGCTACAGCGCCGCCGCCTCGGTCGGGCTCAGCGGTTTCACCGGCTTCGACGCCGCCATCGCGGCCGATACCACCGCCGCCGTCAGCGGCTCGCTGGCCACCGGCTACAGCATCGCGAACACCGACGACATCAACAGCCTGTTCCACGCCGTCAACTTCGGCGGCAAGATCGGCTTCAACGTCACCTTCAGCGGCGCCGCCGATCCTTCGGCGATGGTGTATGGCTCGACGTTCTCGGTGTCGCTGATGAACGCCGACGCCAACGCCTATCTGGGCAACTACGGCACGCAGGATTTCAGCCTGCTGCACCTGAACTGGACCCCGGCCGCCACCCTCGGCGGCCAGGGTAGCGTCGGCGGCGAGATCTACGATACCGCCGCCGTCAGCGTCAGCGCGGTGCCGGAACCATCGACCTGGCTGATGCTGGGCGCCGGCCTGGGCCTGATCGGCTGGACGCGCCGCCGCGTCGTCAAGTAATGCGGCAGGGCGGGGCGGTCGCGGCAACCGACCCCGCCTTGATTTATTTTATAAAGCTCTGAATCCCTGCTTGAAATCATATTAGTAAAGCCATCTTGCTTGCTGCATAGTGTTTCTTTTACACGGATTCGCCATGCCAGCCGCCCATATCCTTGTTATTGAAAGCACGCCCGCGATCCAGGAATTGATCGCCCTCAACCTCGGCATGGCCGGCCACGCCGTCAGCCGCGCCGGCGACGCCGAAAGCGCCCTGCTGATGCTGGAGGACGGCCTGCCGGACATGATCCTGCTGGACTGGACCTTGCCCGGCCAGTCCGGCCTGTCGCTGATCCGGCGCCTGCGCGCCCAAGCCAGCACCAGCGACCTGCCGATCATCATGGTCACCGCCCGTTGCGGCGAACCAGACAAGATCATGGCGATCGAGAGCGGCGCCGACGACTACATGACCAAACCCTTCAGCCCGCGCGAGATGGTGGCCCGCGTCAACGCGGTGTTGCGCCGCCGCCCGCCGCACGGCGCGTCGGCGCCGCAAGCGCACCGCGCCGACGCGCCGCTGCAGATGGCCGGCCTGCGGCTCGATCCCGGCACGCAACGCGTCACCGCCGGCGCGCGCGAGCTGGCGCTGGGCCGGGTCGAGTTCAAGCTGCTGAATTTCCTGATGAACCACCCGGAGCGCGTCCACAGCCGCGCCCAGCTGCTCGACCACGTCTGGGGCAGCGCCGTCTACCTCGACGAGCGCACCGTCGACACCCACGTCGGCCGGCTGCGCAGCGCGCTGCAGCCCAGCGGCTACCAGCGGCGCATCGAAACCGTGCGCGGCAGCGGTTACCGCTTCAGCGGCGCGCAAGGATGACGATGGAACAGTTGGTCATCTTGAGCAAGCTGGAGCAGGAATACCTGCTGCACGCGATCGAAGCCGCGCTGCCGCTGCGCGACGAACGCCAGTTCCGCCTGTGGACCCAGGGACCGGTGCGGGCGCTGCTGCCGCACCAGATCATGCTGTGCCTGCGGTTCGGCGAGCACGACGAGCTGCGCCATGTCGAATGCGTGCACAGCGCCTTGCTCGACGCCGGCCTGCGCGACCGCCTGACCGACCCCGACGATGGCCTGGCGCCGCGCCTGGCCCGCCATTGCCGCAACGATACACGGCTGCCGGCCATGCTGGACGCCGGTCCCGGCGCCGACGCGCTCAAGGCGGGGCAGGCGCTGGCGCCGTTCCAGGGCGAGCTGCGCGAATTGGGACTGGAGAATCTGTTGATCCATGGCACCGAGCGGCTGCCGGGCGGCGCCACCTTCTTCATCCTGTTCGGCCTGCCGCAGCGGCCCAGCGCGCGCCACGCGTATTTCCTGGAACTGTTGCTGCCGTATCTGCACCTGGGCTTGCAGCGCGTCGACGGCCGGCGGCGCGCCGGCGCGCTGGCCCGTCCGGTCAGCGCGCGCGAGGCGGAAGTGCTGCGCTGGGTGCGCCAGGGCAAGAGCAACGACGAGATCGGCCAGATCCTCGGCATCAGCGGCTTGACGGTGAAGAACCATCTGCAGCGGGTGTACCGCCTGCTGGGCGTCTCCAACCGCGCCCACGCGATCGCGCGCGCCGCATAAAAAGATTGTCTGAGATGCAAACCGCATGGTAGCCTCATGGCTTCTTGGAAGTGGCGTCACGCAAAGGAGTTGTAGGGATGGAAGTCGTAAAGAATCGCCGTAGCGTCGCGCGCCGCAATCCGGCCGGTTTTACCCTGCTGGAGTTGCTGGTGGTGATCGTGATCATCGGTTTGCTGGCGGCGTATGTCGGCCCGAAATATTTCGCCCAGCTCGGCAAGTCGGAGGTGACGATCGCCAAGGCGCAGATCGAGGCCTTCGAGAAATCGCTGGACACCTATCGCCTCGACGTCGGCCGCTATCCGACCACCGAGGAGGGCCTGGCCGCGTTGCTGGTCGCGCCCCCGACCGCCGGCGCCAAATGGAACGGCCCCTACCTGAAGAAAAGCGTGCCGCCCGATCCGTGGGGCCACCCCTACCAGTACAAGGCGCCCGGTACCAAAGGCGAGTTTGAAATCACCTCGCTGGGCCGCAACGGCGTCGCCGGCGGCGAAGGCGACGACGCCGACATCAGCTCGCAATAAGCCGACCAGGGTTTCCCCATCATGCAGTTCGATGTACGCACCTTGTCGGCCGAAATGGTCATCTCCCATCTGCTGATCGATGGCCGCGATGAGGCCGACGCGCGCCGCCAGGTCGAGGCGCGCGGGCTGTTCGTCAGTTCCATCGCGCCGGCCGGCGGGCGTCTCGGCATGCGCGGCGGCAAGGCGCGCGGCAAGGGCCTCTCGCTGGTGCTGTTCAGCCAGGAGCTGCTGGCGCTGCTGACCGCCGGCCTCGGCATCGTCGAGGCGCTGGAGGCGCTGCTGGAAAAGGAAAGCGCCCCGGCCACCCGCAACGTGCTGGATCGGCTGCTGTCCGGCCTGCGCGAAGGCCAGCGCTTCTCCGCCGTGCTGGCCGAGCAGCCGGAACTGTTTCCGCCGCTGTACATCGGCATCGTCAAGGCGGCCGAGGGCACCTCGGACCTGCCGCGCTCGCTGTCCCGCTTCATCGACTACCAGCAGCGCATCGACGTGGTGCGCGCCAAGCTGGTCTCGGCCGCGATCTATCCGTGCATCCTGCTGCTGGTCGGCGGCGGCGTCAGCATGTTCCTGATCGGCTACGTGGTGCCGCGCTTCGCCGAGGTGTACCAGGGCGCCGGCCGCAACCTGCCTTGGCTGTCGCAGCAAATGCTCAACTGGGGCCAGTTCGCCGGCGCCCATCCGACGCTGCTGCTGGCCGGCGTCGGCGCCGTGCTGGCCGCGCTGGTGCTCGGCGCGCGGCACGCGCTGGCCAACGGCGGCATCGGCCGTCTGCTGGGCCGCCTGCCGGGCATCGGCGAACGGGTGCGCATCTATGAACTGTCGCGGCTGTACCTGACGCTGGGCATGCTCAGCGAGGGCGGCATCACCATCGTCCACGCCATCGAGACGGTGCAGGGCATGGTCTCGGCCGGCATCCGCCGCAACCTGCAGGCGGCGCGCGGCGCGGTCGAATCGGGCCTGCCGCTGTCGACCGCGTTCGAAGCCAATCAACTGACCACGCCGATTTCGCTGCGCATGCTGCGCGTCGGCGAGCGCACCGGCGACATGGGGCCGATGCTGACGCAGTCGGCGGCCTTCTACGACGGCGAGATCAGCCGCTGGATCGAGCGCTTCACGCGCACCTTCGAGCCGCTGCTGATGGCCGCCATCGGCCTGGTGGTCGGCGCCATCGTGGTGCTGCTGTATATGCCGATCTTCGATCTGGCCGGAGATATGTCATGATCGATATGAACTTGTTGGCGCGCGCGCGCCATCTGCGCCAGCAATCGAAACGCACGCTGGTCGAGGAATTGGAGACGCTGACCGGCACCGAGCCGCGCTTGCTGGTGCAATCGCTGGCGCGGCCGTTCGGCATGGCGGTGCTGGAGACGGTCGACATGCTGGCCTTCACGCCGGCGTTCGACCTGCTGCCGCTGTCGCAGGCGATGGCGCGCCACTGCGTGCTGCTGCGCGCCCACGACGGCATGGTGGTCGGCGTGATCGCCGATCCCTTCGACCTCGATCTGCAAACCTGGCTCGGCACGCAGGCGCGCGCCACGCCGCACGCGCCGCTGCAAACGCGGCTCGCCTTGCAGGCGGACATCCAGGCGTATTTATCCAAGCAGGAGGAATCGGCGCGCGCCACCGACACGCTGCTGCCCGGCGCCAGCGAAGGCCGGCGCGACGGCAAGACGGCGGCGGTGCTGTCGTTCGCCTCGGTGTCGGAGGCGGCCAGTCCTGCGGTCCGCTTGGTCAACTCGACCTTGTACGACGCGCTCAAAGCCGGCGCTTCCGACATCCACCTGGAAAGCACGGCCGGCGGGCTGGCGGTCAAGTACCGCGTCGACGGCGTGCTCGATCACGCCACCGCCGTCAACGGCATCGACGTGGCCGAACAGATCATCTCGCGCCTGAAGGTGCTGGCCGAACTGGACATCGCCGAACGCCGCGTGCCGCAGGACGGCAGCTTCCGCGTCGAAGCCAACGCGCGCGAGATCGACCTGCGCGTCTCCATCATGCCGAGCATCCACGGCGAGGACGCGGTGATCCGTATCCTCGACAAGCGCGCGATGATCGAAGCCTACGGCTCGCTGACGCTGGAGGCGCTGGGCTTCGACGCGCCGTCGCTGGCGACGCTGCGGGTGCTGGCGCAGGAAGCCTACGGCATGCTGCTGGTGACCGGCCCGACCGGCTCCGGCAAGACCACCACCTTGTACGCGGCGCTGACCGAGATCCACAACGGCCGCGAGAAGATCATCACCATCGAGGATCCGGTCGAGTACCAGCTGCCGGGCATTCTGCAAATCCCGGTCAACGAGAAGAAGGGCCTGACCTTCGCCAAGGGCCTGCGCTCGATCCTGCGCCACGATCCGGACAAGATCATGGTCGGCGAGATCCGCGACCGCGAGACGGCGGAAATCGCCGTGCAGTCCGCGCTGACGGGGCACCTGGTGCTGACCACCGTGCACGCCAATAATGTGTTCGACGTGTTCGGCCGCTTCACCCACATGGGCATCGACCCGTACGCCTTCGTTTCTGCGTTGAACGGCATCTGGGCGCAGCGGCTGGTGCGCATCAACTGCCCGCACTGCGCCACCGAATACACGCCGGACGATCATGAACTGGCCAGCGTGGGCCTGGCCCGCGCCGACGTCTACGACTACCGCTTCATGCAGGGCAAGGGCTGCGGCGATTGCCGCGGCACCGGCTACAAGGGCCGCCGCTCGATCGCCGAGATCCTGACGCTGAACGACGAGATCCGTGAACTGATCGTCGACAAGCGGCCGATTCGCCAGATCAAGCAGGCGGCCTACGAAAACGGCACGCGCAGCCTGCGCATGGCGGCGCTGGAACTGGTCAAGCGCGGCGGCACCACGCTGTCTGAAATCAAACGGGTGACATTGCATGCGTAGAGCCATCGGACAATCTTTGCGCATCGACGTCGCGGCCGACGCGGTCGCGCTGCGGCGCATCAGCCGCTGGCGCAAGGATGACAAAAACAGCGCCGTCACCGAACTGGCGGCGCAGGCCATCGCGCCGTCGGGCGATCATCCGTTCGACGCCATCGCCAACGCCCTGCGCGCGCTGCTGGGCGAACTGGAAGTGGACGGCTGGCCGGTCGGCTTCACGCTGGCCGACGAGTTGACCCGCATGTGGCGCGTGACGCCGCCGCCGGGCGCGGCCCGCATGGCGGACATGGAGGCGGCGGCCGGCCTGCGCTTCCAGTCGCTGTATGGCGAGCCGCCGTCCGCATGGCGGATCTCGGCCGACTGGAATCCGGTGCGGCCGTTCTTCGCCGCCGCCGTGCCGAACACCTTGCTGGCGGCGCTGCAGTTGGTGGCGCAGGAATTCAAGTTGAGCATCGTCGGCATCGAGCCGCGCTTCGTCGGCGCGTTGAACCGCAACCGGCGCGGCATCAGGCAGGGCGCGTGGTTCGGTGTGGTGCACGACAAGCTGCTGACATTGGCCGCGATAGAGGCCGAAGGAAATGCCGTGCGCGCCATCCGTCCGCTGCCGATACCGCACGGCGCCGACCAATACTGGCTGACGCAAACGCTGCAACGCGAAGCGCTGTTGCTGGACATGCCCGCGCCCGAGCTGCTGCAAGTATGCGGCGCGGCGCCGGCCGATTGGAGCAAGCCGGCCGAAGGCGCGGCGCACATCCCGTGCGCGGCATTGGGCGGGGGCGTAGTATGAAATCGATGAACATCGACTTCGCGCCGCGCAGCCTGCGCCGCACTTTATTCCACACCCACCCCGCGATGCTGGCGCTGGCCGGCGTCGGCCTGCTGCTGTGCGTGGGCGCGGCCTTCGGCGGCTGGAAGCTGGTCGAGCAGCGGCACGAACGCGAGCGCCAGTTGCGCCATCTGCAGGAACGGGTGGCGGCGATGTCGGCGCGCCCGGTCGAGGTGGCGCGCACGGTGATCCCGCCGGAGCAGGCGACCTTCGTCAACGGCGCGGTGATGCAATTGAACCTGCCGTGGCGCGAGCTACAGGACGCGGTGGCGGCGGCCACGCCGCGCGGCGTGGCGCTGGTGGCGATGGAGCCCGACCCGCGCAAGCAGGTTCTGAAGATCACCGCCGAAACCAAGACCAGCGACGAGATGGTGGCCTACGTGGCGGAGTTGAAGCAGCAGGAATCCTTCAGCGGCGTGATACTGACACGCCACGAGATCAGCGACCAGGACCCGAACCGGCCCTTGCGCTTCCAGCTGGAGGCGACATGGGTGGCGCGATGAACAACATCAATCTGGCCGCGCTGGCGTTGCGCGCGCGCCTGGCCGTGCGGCGCATCGGCGCGCCGGCCTGCATCGCCGTCGCCCTCTGCGCGGCGGGCGTGGCGGCGTGGGCATGGCTGCTGCCGCAACGCGCGGCGCAGGCGCAGTTGATGGCCAAGCCTTTGCCGGCGCCGGCCACGCTGGTGACGCCGCCGGCGCCGCCGTCGGCCAACCAGAATCTGGCCAATTTCTACGACGTGCTAGGCGAGAAGCGTTATGCGGAGCAGCAGGTCAAAGTGCTGTTCGACCTGGCCGCAAAATCCAACCTGGCGCTAAGCCAGGGCGAATACAAGGCCAGCTACGACAAGGCCAGCCGCGTCGGCACCTACCAGATCATCCTGCCGGTGAAGGGGCCGTACCAAGCCATCTGGCAGCTCTCGATGCGGGCGTTGAGCGAGATGCCGTTCGCGTCGCTGGACGAAGTGGCCTTCCGCCGCGAGTCCATCGCAGAGGCCACCGTCGAGGCGCGTTTGCGTTTCACGCTGTACCTCAAGGATGGCGAGCCATGAAGCCCTATCAGATCGCTATGGCGCTGGCGCTGGTGGGCGCGGCGGGCTTGGTGCTGTTCGGCGATAGCGCGCCGTCGTCCGATATCGCCGAGCCGGTGGCGCGCAGCGCGAACGTCAAGGCGCCGGCCGCAGCGCCGGCCCGCGCCGGCAAGGACGCCAAGCCGCAAACCGAGGTGGA